>Ga0315274_10001618_pt1 | contig 34438 bp, 37 predicted proteins | sample YL17G02_20_MG_FD_203700 | JGI IMG/M metagenome (GOLD analysis project Ga0315274, IMG submission 203700) | Sediment microbial communities from Yellowstone Lake, YNP, Wyoming, USA - YL17G02_20 | ecosystem: Environmental > Aquatic > Freshwater > Lake > Sediment | place: USA: Wyoming | collected...
AATAAAAAAGTGGGGAATCTAAGACAGATTCCCCACTTTGTGAATTTCATTTCAGATGGTTTGAGCAGTCAGTGCTATGTATAAAACGAAAAAGTCGCCAGTTTGTTACGGCGACTTTTTCAATTTTCAGAGGAATTCTTGAGTTATTCCAACGCCTCGATGGCTCTCTGATAACGCTCCTCGGCTATAGCAATTGCCCGTTGCAGGGCGGGTTTCGCTGATTCCGGCGCATCCTCCAACGCAGCCTGCAGGGCCGCTAGATTGTCGGTAGCGTTTTGTTCTACCGTTATTTTGAGTCTACCCTCTTTACTTAACTCGCTACGCGCACCGCTATCCATTCCCAGAACCGAGTCCTGCTCCGGCGACGGTGTTTGTGTTGGCGTCAGTGGCGGTGCTGGCGTTGGGGCCATCGTTGGTGCTGGTGCCATTACAGCCTTCGGTGCTTCAGCCGCCTCTTCGCCCGAAGCAAGACTAGCCAGCATCGTCAAGCCTTCATCCAGCCGCTGAGCAATGACATCTATTCTTCCATCGTAGCCTTCATTTGCTAAATAGACTATTTCCGTCACCCGCCTATCGGCAAACTTAGCATCCAGCTCCGCCTTATCCAAGTCAGAGGGGGTCAAAGCAAGCTGGACATTCTCAGTCGCAATTTTAAGCGAGTAAAGAGGGCTATCAGGCATGCTATAGCTTGCCGCTGCTACCATGCCGCTGCCAAGCAACAGAATACCAATAACTACAGCTACCACCGTTGCCCAGCGAGGAAACCACCCAAAGATAGGGCGACTCTTTCGGGACGCTGCTTCTTGAAGCGCAGAACGGAACTGGTGCCTAGCTCTGGCTTTAAACTCAGCCCGGGGCTGAACAGCCGATGTCTTCTTAACCGCCAGAGCAGTCTTAAGCAATGGTCTGAGTTCGTTTGCCTGTTCAGGATACCTCTGAAGACACTGGTCTATGGTTTCACCCTTAACCAGCAGCCGTTCCAGACATTCATTTAAAATTTCATCAAATTCGTTAACCATTTTCGCTCTCGCTTATTAACAGAGCTTTGCGTAGCGCCACTATAGCGCTGTGTTGCAACGCCTTTATTGCTCCCTCGCTCTTTCCCATAGCTTTGGCTACCTCCGCAACCGATAGCTCACTGGCAAAACGGAGGGAAATTACCTCACGCTGTGCCTCGGTTAACCGCTTGGTAGCCAGGAGCACCTGCTCAATATCAACCTTACGTTCAAATTCCATCTGCGGGTTATCATCACTTACAACTGCCTTCGCCATCCCATTCAGAGACTCGGTGGCGTGCTTAGCTTTTTTTCTCAGATAATCAACTACCTGGTTGTGAGCGATGCGGTATAGCCAGGCTGAGAAAGGAACCCCCCTCCATTTAAAGGAAGAAATAGACTTAAGCGCATTGAGAAAAACCTGCTGCGTCAAGTCTTCTGCCTCCGCTTCGCTCCCTATTCTAATAACTATATAGCGATAAATCTTATCGAAATATTCCTCGTATATCTGAGCAAAAGCCTCTGGCTCCTGCTGAGCTCGCCTTACGAGCCTCTCTTCATCTTGCACCTGACAACTCCCCGCCTTCCAGTGGCATCTACGGTGTTATCCTGTGCATATAGTATAACGAACGAGATGATAAAAAGATAGCCTGAAAAGCCTCACGCCCCCCCCCCTTTTGACGCCCTGAACAGACATTAGCAAACACCCTCACTTTGAAATATGCCACCAGAAATGGATTGTGTTAAAATATCCAGAACGTAGCTTCTTCCATGATAGGTGAGAACTTGGCATTTTACGTGCGACCCATAGATAAAGGAGACATTCCCCAGGTCACCGACATTGACCGTGAAGCATTCCCCAACGAGTGGCCCTCACCCAACTATTACCGTGAGTTAAAAAACCCGCTAGCCCACTACATCGTAGCCTGTGATACTGAGAAAAGGATTGAAGAGCCTGAAGCTGTTGAGCAGAAGGGCTTCTCTCGCTTAACACTAAAGCTAAAACAGTTTCTTACAGGCAATCGTTCACAAGAGAATGAATCTACTCATTCGCAAAGAGAATACATTTTGGGTTTTGCCGGTATCTGGATGATGGCTGACGAAGCCCACATCATCAATATCGCAGTGCGAAAAGGCTATCAGCGAAAGGGAATAGGAGAACTGCTGCTAATATCTATAATAGGCCTAGCTATGAAGCTGGATACGCGCGCAATTATTCTTGAGGTGCGTGTTTCAAATACTCCCGCACAAAGGCTCTACTCCAAGTATGGCTTCACCAATATAGGAGTCCGCCGTGGCTACTATAAAGATAACGGGGAAGACGGAATAATGATGTCCCTGATGAACATCGGTTCCGCCTCGATTCAGGAAAACCTTCGGCGATTAAGGGAAATCCACTCACAAAAATACGGGCTTTCAACTAAGGGCTTGAGCACTAGTACTGGAATCGCCCCAGCTCAGCCAGACAATCAATAATCCTGGGTATAGTATATGTCGCTGTGGTTCTACCCGAGCCGCCACACAAGATAACGATAAGTCTGCCATTACAGACCTCGTCGGCAACCCCCTTGCTAATCTTTGCCAGCCTAGGATGGCAATCTCTCGTCAAACCCTTATCGCCGTACTCGCCCCGCGTTGCATCATAGCCAAATTCCCAGAAAATATACTCTGGCTTAAATGCCATAGCTCGGGGAACAAACTCCCGATTTATCTTAGTCAGATATTCTTCATCTGAGGTGCGAAAGGGAATCATGACATCCACATTGTTGTGCTCATCTTCATAGTTCTGATAGCAAAAACATACGTGAAGTACATCTTTATCGTGGGCAAATATGTCCCTGGTGCCGTCAGCGTGATGGCTATCGGTATCCACAATAGCAAACCGTTTCACGCCCTTCTCTTTGAGAGTAGCTATAGCCAAGGCAGCACCATTGAAATAACACATACCGCCGAAAAAGTCCCTGCCGGCATGGTGGTCGCCAAAAGAGGTAAAAACGAAGGCGTTATCAATCTTTCCCTCCCAGATTTCCTCAGCCGCCTGGACCGTTCCTCCAGCAGAGTACAAAGCGGCTTCATAATCTCCGGTCCTCTTAACCGCCTCTACCATTCTTCGGGAATGCACCTTAAACAGCACCTCCTCAGAAACTGGCGTCAAATAATAGAGTCCATTACGAGAGTTATAAACAGCATCGTAATAGAGCACATTCTCCTTATCCAGAATGCCAGCCAGTGCCTCAGGAAAGTCTTTTAACCTTTCCCCTTGAAAATAGGTGAAAAAAATTCCTGTCCTCATTTTTTCAAATTAAGCAATACGTCGAATTCAATTAAATCATAGACACTAAATTCTGTCTATATAGCTACTAAGCAAGATTCGATAATCTGTGCCTGCAGCCGCTCCCCCCTTGACAAGCAGGCTAAATGTAGTTTATATTCTTAACAATAAACAGGGGGCAATATGCCTCCTGAGAAAGTGAATCTAGGATAAGCAATAATTACTTATGCAAAATAAAGGGTTACCTTTAAGTTTTGACCAGCTAGTTACCGGCTACGAGTTTCCTATAACTAGCTATAAATTGGATTTATCTATTATCTCAAAATATCTAATAGCGGTAGGCCTACAAAGTGCAGAGTTTGTGCCTCCGCTGGCTATAGCAGCATACGCTATGACCGCTCTATCAAAGTCACTGGTACTACCCCCGGGTTCTATCCATGCTTCCCAAGAGCTTGAGTTCTTCCAGCCGGTTCCCATGGGGGCTACCATATACTGTCAGGGCAGGGTAGCCCAGAAGCTAAGTCGCGGTAAACTGAATCTGCTCACCATTGAACTTAGTGCTTTGAACCAGGCCAAGGAAAAGGTATTATCTGGAAAAGCTACCTTAGTTTTGCAGAACTAGGAATTCAGGAGCAATGCCTATTTTAGACCAAGAGTTAAGACTGCCTGAAATTCGCCAAGGGGTTAATTTATCTCCGGTGATAAAAAATATCACCCAGAAGGACATCAACCTTTACGCTGAGGCAAGCGGAGATTTTAACCCCATTCATATAGATGAGGCATTTGCTGCCAAAACGCCCCTCGGGGGCACAATTGCTCATGGCATGCTCATTCTGGCTTATGTATCAGAAATGATGATAAAAGCTTTCGGGCAGAGATGGATTTCAGCAGGTAAGCTGGCAATACGCTTTAAGGCACCAGCCCGCCCGAAAGATATCATAACTATTAGTGGTATTATTAACTCCATCGAGCATAAGGGGGATACCTCATATGCCGCCTGTAACGTGGAAGCCCGTAATCAAAACGGGAAAATTGTGGTTACAGGTGAAACGATGGTTAAGCTTTAATCCTACCCAACTCAAGGGACAAAAAATAGAGAGGTACTTTATGAAAGAAGCTGACCATAAAGTTAAAATAGCCGTAGATGCGATGGGTGGTGATTTCGCCCCCAGCGAGATTGTCGAAGGCTCCATTTTGGCAGCGAAAGAAGATAACGTAGAGTTACTCCTGGCCGGTTCTGCCGATATTTTAGCTGAGGAGCTATATAAATATAATGGCTATGGTTTGCCCATCCAGTGTGTTGCAGCTAGCGAGTTTATCAAGGAAGACCAAGCACTAGACTTGACTGCCCTCCGTCGAGCGAATACGTCTATCTCGATAGCCACCAAATTAGTGAAGACAGGTGAGGCGGAAGCTGTAGTTAGTGCTGGTCCTACGGGAGCTTTTGTTGCTAGCGCTGTTCAACATCTAGGCATGATAGACGGAATAGAACGGCCGGTGATTGGTGGAGCTCTTGCTACCTTCGCTCCAAATACAGTTTTGATGGATTGCGGAGTGAATGTTGACTGCAAGCCCCATCATCTGGTGACTTTCGCTGTCGTTGGAACCATTTACGCCAAAAAGTTATTAAACATTGAAAATCCTACAGTGGGTCTCCTAAACATTGGAACCGAGGTCGGGAAGGGCAACGATTTAACCCGACAGAGTTATGCCCTCTTGGAGAAAAGCGGGTTGAACTTTATCGGCAACATTGAGGGCAATGGAATCCTTAGAGGAGACGCTAACGTCATTGTCTGCGACGGTTTTACAGGCAATGTGATGTTTAAGTTCTGTGAAGGCGGGTTTGGGGTGATTGATGGCTGGCTAAGAAGAAAGGTAAGGGGGCTTCCCCTGGCAAGCCTTCTCAAGAACCTATCCAAAGACTTGAACTCATTAACCACCATACCTCAGAGTATTGGTAGCGGTCTTATCTGGGGAGTCAATGGCGTAGCCCTGAAAATGCACGGGGCTAGTCGGGCTAGAGCGGTAGCTGATAAAATAGCACAGGCTAAGCTCATAGTGGATATGGATGTAGTCGAATCCCTCAAATCGGAGCTAGCCGCAATTAGAGAAAAGCTAAATTTCTGAAAGGAGTTACCTTGTCGGTTGAAAAGACTTTAAAGGATATAGTTATCAAGATTGTACATTGTGAAGAAAAAGACCTCGCTCCGGGGAACACGTGGAAAGATTTAAAGGCGGATTCCCTGGACCTGGTTCAAATACTGGTTGCTGTAGAAGATGCCTTCGGGATTGAAATTCCGGATGAGGATACCGAAAAATTCCAGAACTTCGGCGATTTTGTTACCTACATTGAAAAACGCATGGCAGAGAAAGACAAGAGCAAAGCTTAAAAGTGCCAGCCCAACTTTGAAAGTGTATGAAAAGAGGCTGGTATAAGCGATTTCTCCTGCCGCTGCACCAAACAAACGCCAAAAGGCAGCAACATATTACGAAAGCATTTTCTGCAGTTTTTCCCATGAGGAGGTGGAAAATTGGATAGGCGTCGAGTTGTGATTACGGGGATGGGCGTCGCTACCCCGTTAGGCCTAAATCTGAAAGATTTCTGGGCAGGATTGGCTACAGGAAAGTCAAGTATTAAGCGCATCAGTCGCTTTGATGTTAGCAATTATCCAGTAAAAGTGGCTGCTGAGATTAATGGGTTCGAGCCGACAAAGTATGTAGACGCAAAAGTGGTTGACCGCAATCCAAGATGCGTTCCCATTGGCTTAGCCGCAGCAAAAGAAGCAATGACTACGGCTGGACTGGACATGGCCAAAGAGGACACCAAACGGGTAGGCGTTGTCACCGCTAACTCCATAGAGAACGAGTACATAGTAAAGCAGAACGAGGTGTTCAAGGAGCGAGGCGCAAGAAGAGCTGACCCCTTATTTATTACCAAAGCAAGCCCTACGGTAATGTCAATACAGGTGGGAATGCTTGCCGGGGCTAATGGGCCTAACATAAGCGTAAATAGCCTCTGTGCCAGCGGCACTGATGCTATAGGAAATGCCCTAAATCATATCCACCTGGGCAATGCCGACGTAATGATTGCCGGAGGGTCTGACGCTTCTCTTGAGCCAATCAGCATCGCCGGGCTTAATGTTCTGGGAGCCCTGACTCGAGAGGAAGACCCCGCTAAGGCATGCCGCCCCTTCGACCTTAACCGTAGCGGCTTTGTCTATGGAGAAGGTGCAGGGATGATAGTACTGGAAAGCCTGGAGCACGCTAAGAAGCGAGGAGCACCGATTCTGGCTGAGCTGGCTAGCGTCGCCTGGTCCTTCGATGCCTATGATTCCACAGCTCCTTTCTTTGAAACAGAAGCCTTAGCTATAAGCAAGGCTCTGCAAAATGCCGGGGTGAAGCCTGAAGATACTGATTATATCAATGCCCACGGCACCAGTACCAAGCTTAATGATGTCAGCGAAACCAAGGCAATTAAACTTGTTTTTAAGGATTACGCTTACAAAGTACCCATAAGCTCAAGCAAGTCTATGTTTGGCCATATGATAGCAGCGGCTGGCGCAGTTGAGGCTATTGTTACTGTCCTAGCCATAAATAACAACCTTATCCCACCAACGATAAACTACACCACACCTGACCCGGAATGTGACCTCGATTATGTTCCTAATAAAGCTCGCCCCGCCCAATTAAATGTTTGTCTGAAAAATAGCTTTGGTCTCGGCGGGCAGAATTGCTGCATGGTTATCAAGCGTTTTCGTGATAAATAGCATGACATCAAAAGAATTAGACGGCAAAGTATCACTTGTAACCGGTGCTTCTCGCGGCATAGGCAAAGCTATTGCCCTCAAGCTTTCGAGCCTGGGCTCTAAGGTGGCTATCAACCATATCGCACAGGAAAAAGACAATGCGGCTAAGGTGGTAGAGGCTATAACGAGCCAGGGTGGTGAAGCAATGCCGGTTGAAGCTGACATACGGAACTCAGAAGCCGTTAAAGCTATGGTGCAGGCAGTAACCGACCGCTGGGGTAAAATTGACATTCTGGTAAACAATGCCGGCATCACCCGGGATAACCTGCTTCTGAGAATGTCAGACGAAGCCTGGGATGACGTCATCGATACCAACCTGAAAGGGGCGTATCTGTGCACCAAGTTCGCCCTGCGCTCCATGATGAAGCAGCAGTGGGGACGCATTATCAGCATGTCCTCTATTTCAGGAATAATCGGCACAGCCGGTCAGGGCAACTACTCAGCATCCAAGGGAGGGCTGATTGCCTTTACCAAGAGCATCGCACGAGAGGTGGGTCCACTTAATATAACCGTCAACGCAATCGCCCCGGGATTCATTATGACCGAGATGACAGAGAAACTGCCTGAAGAACGGAAAAAAGCGATACTGTCAATGATTTCGCTACAGCGCTTCGGCAAGCCCGAAGAAGTAGCCGAGCTAATAGCCTTCCTCGCCAGTGACCGTGCTGCCTATATCAGCGGTCAGGTGATTGGCATCGACGGCGGGATATAAACTAAACCTGGCCAGGGAAAGTCTCAGTCACTACACAAGCGCATTGAGAGCCTCTCTAATCCAAATCTGGGCTTATTAACCCTATGAGGATAACTACATCTCTGAGCAGAGCTTCCCACCGATTGCCCAGTTACGCTTGGGATTCTCCTTGAGGATAACATGAATGTGTTCAGGACTTATGCCTAATTTCAGAAATGTTGCCGTTATGTCCTTTATTATCTGATTCTTCTGCTCTGCGGGTTTTCCTTCCCACAGCTCCACGGTAACTATCGGCATGATGACACCTCCATATTTTTATTGATTAGCGCTGTTTTAATTTCGCTTTCAAGGATTCTATGTGCTGATGCCGTTCGAATTCCTCTTGGCTCAAAGGTTCGCAAGACTTAACCACATTGCTTTCAATGTTAAGCGTGAAAAGCTCCCTGCACTTCCAGCATTTATATGGGCCATGATAGCTTGGCTCAATCAGAGATAAACTCCCTTCCACATCACACTTCGGGCATTTGATTTTAAGCATCATGGTTTATAATCGCTCCTTCTCCAAGCACACTAAAATTCTCGTTCTCTTAACGTGAAATCCTACTCCTGATTATCAGAGCCGTCAATAGCCTTTCGGGAATTATTGCCCTTTCCTGACCAGCAGGCATATATTCCTTGAAAAAAATTTGAGCGGGAAATGATAAGCGTTTTCGGGAAAAGATTTTAATACTGTAAAGCCAGACGTTTTTGCCAGCTTTTCCAGTTCACCGTAAGCGAACAGATAGTAATAGCGATACAGAATTTTATCCTTCGTTCGCCACGGCACAGCTACTTCCCGCGGCTTAAACCAGAATCTGGGTTGCCAGCGATTCCATACAGTGACAAATGCTTCGCCCCCTGGCTTCAGCACTCGCCCAAGCTCTTTCATGGCGGCTTGCCTTGCCTCCCTATCCTTTATGTGATGATAGGTAGCCACGGACATCGCCCAGTCAAAGGTTTCATCGGCATAAGGAAGACGACAGGCATCCGCCAGCGCCAGATTCACCTCAAAGTTAAATTTCTGAGAGTATTTTCGGGCAAACCGGAGCATCTCGGGGGAAAAATCCATGCCATATAAATCAAACCTGTCCTTGAAAGGCAAGAAGTCAGGCCCATGGGCACACCCAATATTAAGCAGCCTCCCCCTCTGCCACCGCTTTGCCAGCGCCTCCAGTTCACTGCGGAAGATAGACCAGTGCCTGAAGTTATACCAACTCGGGGCTATCTGATTAAAGACTTCTTTTATAGTTAACTGGCTCCTTTTAGTTTCTGGCGAAACCTTTCCTTTCCATCTTACCCCATGCCGTCTTGCCGTTTAAATAATCCCAGGTTCCCTTTAACCGCCATAATAAAGTCAACTGGCGATATCCAAAATTCTCCAATAAAGAGGCAGCGACCAGTTTCGCAATGTCTGAAATCCCTGGATATCTCCTGAAAGAAATCTCTTCCAGTACCACTGACATAGTTGAAAGAACGACTCCGACCAAAATTGCCGCAGTCAAGAAGAGGCCAAAGAAGGCTAAATCGACCATGCCTAACGCATAGCTTATAGGAGCGACGATGTATCCTGCTAGCTCCACTAGCGGCGAAAGCATCTCGAAAAAAACGAAATAGGGGAAGGCGAACATTCCGACCGTTCCATATTTGGGGTTTAGCATCATCTTACGGTGAATGCTGAGAGTTTCGATAAGCCCTCGCTGCCAGCGGTTCCTTTGCCTCCCCAGCGTCTTTAGCGACTCAGGTACCTCAGTCCAGCATATCGGGTCAGGCAAGAAGAGTATCTCATACTCCTTTTTCTGTTCGCGCAAATACCGGTGTATACGAACCACAAGCTCCATATCTTCGCCGAGTGAACCTTGCCTGTAGCCGCCGACAGCAACGACCACGTCCTTTCTAAAAAAGCTGAATGCCCCTGATATGATAAGCAAGCTGTTCAGTGCACTCCAGCCAGACCGCCCGAAGAGAAAAGCTCGCAGATATTCTACCGTTTGTATTAGAGGCAACCAGGCACGAGACAGTCCTGCCCGCACCACGCGACCCCCCTCAATAGTGCAGCCATTGGCAACACGCACAATGCCACCCACGGCAACCATCTTTTCTGGCTTCTCCAAAAACGGTTTGGTCACACGTAAGAGGGAAACACCCTCCAGTAGTGAATCAGCATCAATGGCACATATCAGGGGATACCGGGAAACATTTATCCCCGCATTCAGCGCATCGGCTTTGCCTCCGTTTATCTTATCTACAACGACCAAATTAGGATTATCTGGTGAACGATAAACCCCCAATATTTTCTTACAGGGCACCCGTTCCTCGATATCCGCTGGTATCTGGTACAAATTAAAGGCGGTCCTGAGTTTTTCCAGGGTTTTGTCCTTTGAACCGTCATTGACCACTATAACCTCATAAAGAGGATATTCCAGCATAAGTAAGGACCTTACGCTATCTTCTATAGTGAGCTCTTCATTGTAGGCAGGAGCTATTATGGATACTGGCAGAGTCAGCGGTGATTGTATTATTCGCCGCCATTGCTCGTTCTCCGTCCGTCTTTGATACCTGAGCACTGAGAAATATGATATAACCAATAAGATAAAATAGGTGGTATTGATAGCGATAAAATAGCTTAAAAAAGCTAAATTTAAGCTCAGTATTGCTAAATTACCATCGCCCTGTGGCAATCTTTACACTCCCAAAGCTCTTTCTGCCAGTATTTGAGCCGCCACAATGCTTGATAATCCCTCGCCTGAAGCGGAGGTCTTGTGTAGAACTTCCACACCTCCCTCACCTAGTTGATAGAGAGAATTGGCTGCATTATGCCTGACCCACCAGTTCTTATCTGAAAGCTTCTCTTTGAGCTTCTCTACCGCTATCACGTCACCTAGCGCCCCGAGAGCTTTAGCTGCTTGAGCCTTCACCTCCCAGCTCTCATCGTCAAGCGAAGAAATCAAGCTTTCCACCGCTGATATATCTCCTATTTGACCCAGCGCCCGTGCTGCCGATATTCTGGTTTCCTTATCGGCATCGTCTAGCAGCAGGCAAAGCCTTCTTACTGCCTGTGGAATCCGCAAAAGCCCGCAAAGTCGCACATACAGAAGGCGAGCGTTAACATTTGTAGTTGATTCGAGCCTGGAAACAATCTCAGGACTCACCATGGCTCCCATGCCGATTAATACCTCGACTATATTGCTCCCCGTCCAGCGCTCTCCCTCCTCTATCGCATTTAAAAGAACTTTGAGACCCCATGGGTTGTTCAGTTGTCCTAGCGCTCTCACTGCCGCCAGCCTAACATCTTCGACAGGGTCTTTCGTTGCACCAATTAGGAAAGAAATCGCAACTTGGCTCTGTATAATCCCAAGGTTGATAGCAGCTTCGAGTCTCCGCCACCACCTTCTCGAATGCAAAGCACTTATTTCGCTTTCGACATAGCCAAGGTTCTCAAACGCAGCAGTCATATTCTGCCTCTCCTCCCCTTTTAACTGGACTGCCTGCTGCAGCAGCAACTCTTTAACTAAATTTCTATCGCCGGGACGGGGACTACGCTCCAGCGGTTCTGTAGCTTCAGGATTGTTGAGGAGATTAAAAACATGAGGCTCAAAATACTGCTTCCGCCTCTCGGCACGGTGTTCGAGAAGTCTGACAATTACTCGATGCAAGACCAGATAAAAAAGTGTTGCCAGAATAAGTAGCTGCAGGGATATGACTGTGTAAATAGCTCCTAACATTTTCTTAACAAGTACAGAAAATTTAGTCAGACTATGAACGAGAAGCGAGGACACGGTTCACCCGTGCTGCCAATTCTGCAAAGCTGAAAGGCTTGGTCACATAATCTACAGCACCAGCCTTGAGCGCATCAACGATGTCCTCCTCCTGTGCCTTCGCCGTCAGCATTATCACCGGAATATTTTTCGTTTCATCTTGAAATTTTAGCTTCCGTAGAACCTGCACTCCGCTCATCACTGGCATCATGATATCGAGCAGAATCAGGTCGGGATTCTCCTTCGTAGCCATTTCCAGAGCCTTCCCGCCATCTATAGCGGAAACGGTCTCATGACCCATGCTTTGCATCCTGTAATTGAGCAGCTTTATCGTATTGGGGTCATCTTCTGCTATTAATATCCGTGCCATAATTGTTTCCTTTCCCCAGTCTCCTGAGGAAATCCTGTAAGTTCCCCAAAATTTTCTAAGCTTTTGTTACAGGATTAAATTTGTTAAACTATTTATGCACACTATGAAGAAATTTGCAAGAACCATATCGGGGGTTACTCCGGTAGCAGTTATGACATCGCCTATGAAATGCCCGGGACAATGCATATATTGTCCCACCTACCCGGCTACGCCCCAGAGCTATACCACTGAGTCGCCGGCGGTGTTACGTGCCAGAAAGTGCAGCTACGATGCCAAAAAGCAGGTCGAGATGAGGCTTCAAATGCTGGCAGAAATGGGGCACCCGACGGATAAGATAGAGCTAATCGTAATGGGAGGCACCTTCCTTGCCTGTCCCAAGGGTTATCAATACCAGTTTATCAAGGACTGTTTCGATGCCTTGAATGGCAGGGAATCAGCCACGCTCGAAGAGGCAAAACGGCTAAATGAAACATCTGAACACCGCTGCACCGGCCTATGTATCGAGACCAGACCAGACTGGTGCGGGCAAGAAGAGATAAACCGAATGCTTGAGTTCGGCACTACCAGAGTAGAGCTTGGTGTTCAGACTTTGGATGATGAAATATACCACTTGGTGAAGAGGGGACATAAGGTAGAGGATGTGATTAGAGCCACCACACTGCTCAAAGAGCACGGCTTTAAGGTGCATTACCACTGGATGCCTGGGCTGCCCGGCTCAACCCCGGAAAAGGATTTAGAGTTATCCAGAAAGTTGTTTTCCGATGATAGTTTCAAACCGGATGGCATCAAGCTCTATCCCACCATGGTGGTGGAAGGCACCCAGCTTGAGAAATGGTACCACGATGGGCACTATCAGCCCTACGATACCGAGACCATAGTCAACCTGCTCATTGAAATTAAATTAATCGTGCCCAAGTACGTCCGAATTTCAAGGATACTGCGTGATATTCCACCGAAATTTATCGTCGCTGGTTGCAAGAATTCGCTCCGTGGCATCATAAAGCAGCGAATGAAGGAGCAAAAGATTGAATGTAAATGCATAAGGTGCCGGGAATATGGCCACCGAGCGCGGGGTGGCTGGAAAATAGGCGAACCTGGATTGAGCAGAATTGATTATGAAGCCTCTGGGGGCAAGGAAATTTTCCTGTCTTTCGAGGATGAAAAGGAAACACTCTTTGGCTTGCTGCGGCTGAGGATTCAATCCACGCCCATACCGACATTAAAACAAGAGCTTAAAAGCAATTCAGCCATTATCCGTGAGCTACATATCTACGGTCCTGAGGTTCCCATCGGTGAACAGAAGGGAGAGGCAGCTCAGCATAAGGGTCTGGGCAAGACACTGGTAAAGGAAGCCGAGCGGATTGCCAGCGAGGAATTTCAGGCACAGCAGATGGTGGTTCTGAGCGGAGTGGGGGCGAAGGAGTACTACCGCGCCGAGTTTGGCTACACCTCACATGGAGACTATATGGTTAAGGCTTTGAAACCTCAAGCCGCAGAGCTAGCCTCTGCCCCGCTCAATTTGCCTTAGCCTCGCATCACCGATGCCAAAGTGGTGGGCTATTTCATGCCTCACCACCCTTTCAACTTCGGCAGTTATCTCGGCATCATCCCGGCATATAGCCTCAATCGGCTTCTGGAATATGGTTATTTTGTCCGGCGGAACAAGCCCGTAATGACTGGTCCGATTGGTTAGCGGCGTGCCTTCGTAAAGTCCCAGCAGAGTTTGACGCCCCCTTAGCCTTGTCTTTCCCAGTTGCGCTTTTGTTGGCCAGTCCTCCACCACGACGTCAATATTTTCCAGCCTATTCCGAAATTCCTCCGGCAAGCTCTCGATTGCCCTGGCTACCAATCGCTCAAACCGTTCTTTATCCATCGCTAATCTCAGCTATTATCCAGTTGGGACAAATCAAATCTCATGCCATCCCTGGCAGCAAGCACTCTGACGCCGGTTTCTTGAGATAGCCTTTCAGCTATTTCCCAGGGCTTTGCCCGCCACATAGTCATACCAAAGTGGGTCAAAATGGCTACCTTGGGCTTCAATTCGGCAATAATATGCTTGGCATCGGGCAAGGAAAGATGGTCAACAGGAAATCTGGGCTCAAGAAAGACCACGTTCATAATCAGCAGCTCGCCGCTACCATAGCTACTGATTAAGCCATCGAAATACAGACTATCGGCAACGTAGGAGAAGGTATGCTTAGGCGTCTTAAAAACCATACCGTAGGTTTCCACAGGGTGTACATGTCGAACTGGCGTGGTGAAGGAGATGTTATCTATGGAATAGGATTTGCCTTCCTCCAGTACCTCGATGCCCGCAAGGCAGCTCTTCAGGTATGAGTAAATAACCGGTTCGTCCTCCAGTGCGTCTGCCGGAGCAAATAGCCAGCCACGATGGTTAAACCCTCCCTCCGTCATCGCCTCAACCATAACATTTATGTCGCCCGAATGGTCGAGATGGCGATGCGACAATATGATGGCACTGAGCTTCTCTGGCCGGAGTTTCCTCTTAGCCGAATGGACAATACAGCCAGGTCCAGGGTCTATAAGTATTTCTGTGCCATTCAGATTCAGCCACATACCGCCCGATGCCAGAATCTGTTTAGAGACCATTATCCTGGCACCCCCCGTCCCGAGGAAGGTTATGGTTTCATTGGAGGTATCGCCGTTTCCCACGCTTCTGTAACTATAGACTACGGCGCTCTTTTTTACAATCTCGTTGACGACCAGCGCACAGCCAGCTAGAATAACACCGAGCGACTGGTAAGGAGAGCAAAATGGAACAAATCTGGGCACCGTGGCGCATAGAATACATCGAAATGGAAAAACCAAAGGGCTGCATTTTATGTGATAAGCCCAAGGAGAACACTGATACTCAAAACTACATCCTCTATCGAGGAGACAAAAATTTCATCATGCTGAATAGCTACCCCTATAACCCCGGCCACCTGATGATTGTCCCCTACCGCCACATAGCCCGGCTGGAAGACCTAGGTGACGAAGAGCTTCAAGAGCACTGGCAAATTATATGCCGGAGCCTGAAGGTGCTGAGACAGGCATTCAACCCCGGCGGCTTCAACATAGGCGTAAACATCGGAAGGGCAGCCGGCGCAGGTATAGAAGAGCACGTTCACACCCACATCGTGCCACGCTGGAATGGCGATACCAACTTCATGCCGGTAATAGCCGAGACAAAAGTAGTTCCCCAAGCTCTGGCTGAAACCTACAAAAGGCTAAAGGGCAAATTCTAACCTCTTTAGCCGTCAAAAATTTTAGAAATTTTATGCTGGCTTTTTATGTCTTATTTACCCTCCAGACCATATAATGACAGTGAGTATGTATCGGAAGGGAGGGATGAAGATGTATTATGAACTGCACGGCAATATGCTAAAAACCGGGGAGACGGCCTTCCTCTTCAAAGTACACCCCAATACGGTGAGACGGTGGAGCGACCAGAAAAGAATAGAGGCATATCGCGATGACCGCAATTGCAGAAAATTCTCCAGGGAACAAATTATCAAATCTATTATGAAAAAAACATTCGATGAAGATTAGCTTCACTTCACCTAAGCAGTCCCCGCACCCCAGAAGCGGCTAATCTCGAAAGTACCCTTATTACACTTCGGACAGATATCACTCTCATCAAGAAAAACCCTTAAACTCGTGCCGCATTTAGGACAGACCGGCTGTTGCCTTGTATGCTTATCTCTTATTCCAGACCAGGCAGTTCTATCCTTCCTTGGCTTCTCGTATTCTATTAACACCGCATCCTGAGCGCATTTACACTCCGGACAATACCACTCCACCCAGAAGCCTTTGATGCCAGTTCTTTCTGCCTCTCCTGAGATAGGCTCAGGATAACCATGGGGTTTACGCTCATTTTTCTCATTCCGGTAAAACGGCTGCGTTCCGCATGATTTAAATGCATATCCGCAAACCGTACATTTCCATTCAATGCCCCTTCTCATCTTTGAACCTTCCCTCACACATATTAATGCTCATAAGTTACGCCTTTAGGCCACTTCAACAAAGCCAATTCTAGCATTAAAAGCATTTTTGCGACAACATAACACATGGAATCATACTAAGGATTTCTGAGTAACTTGATTTATACCCCGCAAGTCCGTATCATTATCTAGTCCGCTTTTGAAGATACAGGATTCTTTTTTATGTCCAATTCCACCTCTGTAAATACTAAAAAACGCAGATTTTTCTACGGCTATATCGTCGTTGTGGCTGCCTTCTTCGTCATGGCGATAGTCTGGGGTACAGCACAGACATTTGGCGTCTTCTTCAAACCTATGCTTTCGGATTTTGGCTGGACCAGAGCAGCTATCTCAGGCGCCGCCTCTCTGAGCATTGCTATATACGCAGTCCTGAGTATAGTCGTTGGCAAACTGACTGATAGGTTTAGCCCCCGGCTATTGGTCTCGGTTTGCGGTGCTGCTATGGGTGTAGGCTATATACTGATGTCTCAGGTAAATGCAATATGGCAGGTATATCTCGCCTACGGTGTGCTGGTGGGCATTGGCACCGGTGGCAGCTTCGTCCCCTCGGCTACAGCCGTAGCGAGATGGTTTGTAAAGCGGCGGGGTCTAATGACCGGCATTTTTGCTTCCGGGGTCGGTGCTGGCTTAGTCCTTATGCCGCCAATAGCTAATTTGACGATATCCACCTACGGCTGGCGAACTTCGTTCCTTATTCTTGGTATTGTGTCGCTGGTTGGCACTATAGTGCCCGCCCGGTTCTTAAGACGGGAACCCGCCGAAATGGGGTTAAAGCCATACGGCGAGGACGAAGTTAAGAAAGAAAACCTGGTTCCAATTGAAGAGTATTCTGGAGGAGAGGCAACCCGCACCAGACAATTATGGCTACTCGTTATTTCGTATATCTGTTTCGGTTTTTCTCAGCAGGCTATCATGGTTCACATCGTGCCTCATGCCACCGACCTGGGAATTTCGACATTCGTAGCAGCTAATATTATGAGTGTTATTGGCGGGTTGCACATTGCTGGCAAGATTGGCATCGGCGGAATTTGCGACAAAATAGGCAGCAAATCAGCCTTAATTATTTCATTCAGCATCATCGTAGCCAGTATGTTCTTGTTAATGCTCGCCAAAGAGGCTTGGATGTTCTACCTCTTTGCCATCATATTCGGCTTCGCCTACGGTGGAATAGCAGCCCTGATTTCACCGGTAGTAGCTGAGCTGTTCGGTCTGAGAACACATGGGCCGCTTCTCGGGGTAGTAACCTGTGCCTGGGGAGTTGGCGCAACGCTTGGTCCTATCATGGCTGGACACATATTCGATGCATCCAATAACTATTTTCAAGCGTTTTTGGTCTCCACTCTACTTAGTATTTTGGGACTTGCGCTGGTATCATTGTTAAAACCCACACGTATGAGAAAAAACTAAAAGCAAACTAGTTGCTAATCTCATAATAAAAATAGCCGGGCAATATGTTAAACCACATAGTTTCTTAGCATGCCTATCGGCTCTATCTTTATCTCCACTGTGTCTCCTCTTTTCACTGTGCCCTCACAGCCAGAGTTCCCTATCGTGATAATGTCACCAGGCAGCAGTGTCATTATGTGAGATAAGAAGCTTACCTGGTCTGCAACAGAAAAAATAAGCTCATTGGTATTACCCTCGGTTGCGAGTTCACCATTTACATAGCACTTTGTCTCAGCATTCATTGGGTCAAGTTCGGTCTCAATACACGGACCAAATGGGGAAAAGGTGTCGTACCCCTTACCCACGGCACGCTGATTCTTATCGAATATCCAGTCCATGGCACCGACATCATTAAAGCATGTATAACCGAGAACATATTTGAGAGCATCTTCTTTGGATACTCGATGTGCTTTATATTTTATAATAACTCCCAGCTCCCCCTCATAATTAACCTTGTCTGAGGAATCAGGATAAATAATATTATCCTCAGGACCAACGATAGAGGAGATTGGTTTGAAAAAAACAACCGGTTCTGTGGGAACAGGCAGATTGTACTTTTCAAGAACTTTGCGGCAATTTGCCATCACACCAACAATCTTTGAGGGTGCGCAAGGAGCTAGGAGCTTGAGATTGCTTAGCTTATAGCTGCTTCCCGAGTACTTAAGCTGGTTATAAGGTAGACCCCTGATGCCACGAACAAGATTACCCTCCTGTACCCCATACTCAATTTTTTTCTCTGGACTGATAAAGCGTACTATCTTCATCCACAACCTCCTTAAACTTTAAGATGATATAAGATTTCAGAAAATTAACACCTTAATAATACGTTTGTCAACCTTGTTTATGGCTGGATTTCTCCCCGTTCTGGCGGTAGCTATAGTATTACAAGGTATATATCTATAAGAAAAAGAGAGACAGATTGTTAAGCAAACCTCAAAAACAGGAAAACAAGGCTTTAAAAAATTGGTACCCCCAACGGAATTCGAATCCGTGTTGTCGGCTTGAAAGGCCGATGTCCTAGGCCGCTAGACGATGGGGGCACATTGTGAAAGTATAGCAGAGATACCTCCCATCTGACAACGCTATTTACTGCTTCAGTGAGCTAGTGGCGTTTAATAGGGGTGCCAGCCCCTTACCTCTCATCCATCAATCCCCCATCCTCCAAGTATGTTACAATATCAAGAAGTGAACGAGGCAAAAACCAGAATAAGCCAGCCGGGGCGGAGAAGAATGAGCGTCTAAAAAGGAGGCTCTTTCCCGTATTATCCCTACCTTTCGTAATAGGCATTGTGGTTGGCGTTTTCTACGTTTACACTAATTACCCGGATAAAATTGAAAGTCTAAAAGCCTTAGGCTACCCGGGTGCCTTCCTTATCAGCATTATCTTGAATGCCACAGTCCTTCTGCCCGTTGGCAACATCGCAATAATTATCACGCTCGGTGCTGCTTTAAATCCGGTTTTTGTTGGGCTTGCCGGCGGGATAGGAGCCGCTATTGGAGAGATGAGCGGCTATATGGCAGGCTATAGCGGACGTGCAATCATACAAAGACAGAAAGTATATAACAGGCTTGAGCGCTGGGTAAAGAAATAGGGCGCTTTTGCTATTTTCTTCCTCTCCGTCGGCCCCTTTTTCTTCGACCTGGCAGGCATAGCAGCCGGCGCTCTTCGCATGCCCCTGTGGAAATTCTTCATCGCATGCTGGCTGGGCAGAACCATAGCTTACATAGTCGCTACCAGGTATGGTTTCCCGCTGTGGGAAGCCTTCTCATCCTACTTCAATCTTAGGTCTTGTTAATGCCCGCCGAGGCTATATTACCTTACCTTCAGCCTTAATAATATTGTCGAACTCACAATAAAGAAAATAAGACTTGCCACAAGCATAGCCTGATAGCCCGAGCCAGGGATATCAACCTCAAGCAAATAAATCACCAACCCCAGGAGGCCCACCAGGGCAGTGCTTCCCGCTGACGCCAGATTGGTAAGACCGAGGTACCGTGCCTCTTCATCTTTCACTACCAAATCTGTAGCCATTGCCCAGTTGGCGCTGGTAAAAGCCCCATAGGAGATTCCGAGAATGCAGCCAGCAAACATTATGGCTGCGTAGCTTTGAGAAAAGAATAGAGGCACAATCCCCACAGCACCGATAAATCCAGTGGCAACTGTTACTGGTCGTCGGCCTATCTTATCTGCCAGACGCCCCGCAGGATAAACTACGGCTACGGCGCTGACAATGACTACCAATATAAGGTCACCTACAGTAGCTACCGCCTCCGGCTGAGGTACGCCGGCAACATCCTGAAGATAATATAAACCGTATGTCCGCACTAGCATTAAAGGCGTGAGGAAGAGGAGCCGAGACACCAGAAAGGGAATGAAATTAGGTTGCGCCTTCGTATTAATCCTGAAACTCTTGTATATGGTGGATAAGGAAGGCAATCGAAATCCACCTGCGCCGGGTCGCTCCTTAACTTTCAAAACAGTAACAATCATTGTCCCCAGTAAAACTGCAGCCAGCACACCCAGAGCCAACCATAGCCACAAATCTCCATCGGTCGCGGTATAGCGCTGCATAAGAGGGGTTACCGCAAAGCGAAAGATGACAACAATACCCAGTACCTCAAATAAGCCCTTCGCCCCGGAGGCTCGTCCCCTCTTTTCCTCGGGCACCAAGTCTGGAATCAAGCCCTGCCACGGACCATGCGCTGTATTGCTGAAAATCTGCAGCAAGCAGTAGAAGACAAAAATGGCAATAAGGCTATCGGCAAAACCAATACTGAAGATAAATACTATCGCCAGTAAAGTGCCGACAAGAATGAAAGGCCGCCGGCGCCCCCAGCGAAAACCAGAGCGGTCACTAATTGCTCCGGCTATTGGCTGGACTACCATTGCCAGGACTAAACCAATGAGTATAAGAAGTCCAAGCCAGAGAGTCTTCTCAGACTCAGCAGCAAAATGCGGCATTTGCACCGGGAGGATTAAGGTATGCAGACTATTCCAAAGGGCGGCTATAGCAAAGCCGAAGATAGTAATCTGAATATATTCTATACGGAGAAAATCGGCAATCTTCCGCATGATTTCAGGAGCTCTGCTGGCTTCTTTCATCACAGGTCAAGAATAGCAGAGACAATGCTATCAGACAACCTTCTTGCCCCACAACTTGATTCTGCTATTTGACATCAGATATACTTTTAACATACATTCTCAGCATTCATCGGGGGTCAGCATTTGTCTAAAAACCAGTATCCACATTTAGTAGATTGGGCAATAACTGAAAAATGCAATCTTCACTGCCGCCACTGCCGCGGCATGCCAAAAGGTGAGCTCTCAACCGAGAGAGCCAAGAAGCTTATCTCTGAAATTGCCGAGCTGAAACCCAAATGGGTCATCGTTGAAGGTGGAGAACCACTGCTACGCCAAGATGTATTTGAATTATTGGGCTTGATGAAGCAGAGTCGGCTTGACGTTCACCTGATTACCAACGGTATGCTGCTGACCCCTCAGATAATCACCACCCTTAAGCAGCTAGGTATAAAGCTGATGATAAGCATTGATGCACCGACCAAGGAAACCTATGAAGCCATAAGGCACGGGGCTGATTTTGAAAAAGTGGTTCAAACAGCTCGCGCCGGCGCTCGGGAAGGGCTTCTGGAGGCAATAAATATTACCCTTTTGCGCAGAAATTATCCTGAGATACCGGGGATTTTTGAGCTGGCTAAGTCAATCGGTGTAAAGCGGCTAACAATTATCGGACTCAAACCCTGCGAGCATTATCCAGAAGAGCTTCTTACCCCTGAGGAATACAAAGAGGCAATCGGTCTTGTCTGTCAGGCAGCACAAAAAACGGGAATCGAGTTCTTCTTCGACGAGCCGTTCTTCTGGGCAACGGTGAAAGAATGGGAGCTATTCGCTCACATGCCAGAGATAGACACCGGGATTTTAGTTTCCTCCACTACCACCTGCATCTTCGGTGAGTATCTTTTCATCGAGCCTAATGGCGAGGTGAGACCCTGCAGCTTTGCCCCGATGAGCGTGGGCAATGTTAAAGATATATCTCTCAGCGAAATATGGCGCCAGATGCTTTCTTCACCCTTCTTTCAGCAAATTAAAGACACCAAGACCCGGACGGGATACTGTCAAAGTTGCCAGTATCTGGAAGAGTGCAAAGGGTGCCGCTCCCGAACCTTTGTTTTGACAGGGGATTGGTTTGCACCTGACCCTGTTTGTCCATTAACTCTTAAATTCACTGTTAAAGAGGAGGTAAGATGAGAGTAATCGGTATTGACCCCGGGACCGGTAGCTTTGATTTCTTCGGCATGGAAGGAGACAAGGCTATCATAGATACCACTGTGCCTGTGCCCGAGGTTGCCCAAAACCCCAACGTGCTTCTGGATACAGTCAGAAGCGTCTTACCGCTAGATGCAATCGTCGGTCCTTCCGGCTATGGTATCCCCTTGACTCAAATCAAGGATATAACCGAAAGAGAGCTAACCCTCATGGTACCCGACGAAAAGAGTATCCCGTTATATGATGGTATCAGGATGTTTATCCGGCGGATGAAGGCGGAAAAATTCCCCGTTTACTTCACTCCAGGGGTTATCCACCTCCCCACCGTCCCTCCCTACAGAAAAGCCAACAAGATGGATATGGGCACCGCCGATAAGGTATGCTGCACCGTTCTGGCAATCAGAGACCAGGCTGAGCTTTACGGCATTGACCCAGATGAAACCTCCTTAATCCTGGTAGAATTAGGCTTTGCCTTTAACGCTGTTATCGGCGTTAAGGGCGGCAAGATAGTTGATGGTCTTGGAGGTACAACCGGCGGTCCGGGCTTTCTTACTCTGGGATGCATGGACTCCGAGCTGGCGATGCGTCTGGGAAAATTCCCTAATATTGTGCTCTTTAGCGGTGGCGCAAAGGATGTGAGCGATAAAATCGACTTAACCCCTGAAGAGATGGCTAAGAATCCGCGGAAATACTCAGCCTCATGGAATACGATACTGGAGAGTGTAGCCAAAGGGGTAGCGGCAATGATGGTCGTGGTGGAAGAACCGCGTGAGATTCTGCTCTCTGGCAGGCTCTCCAGAATCCCTGAGATTGCCGAGGCGCTCACAGTTAAACTTTCCCAATTCGGCAAAGTAAGCCAGCTGGGAAGAAAGGCTAAAATAGCCAAAGAGGCTGCCGAAGGGGCTTATATCATTGCTGAAGGGCTGCTCGGCGGAAAATATAAGAACATCGTCGACTGCATGGAGCTAGGGAAAGCCAGTGGCAGCATGTTCGACCATATCCTGCTCAAGGGAGTCGAACTGGAAAAGCCTTAAAGGCATTCGCTCACGGATAAACTGCCAGCGCATCGAGACCGGCGGTCTCAGGCAATCCAAGCATTATGTTCATGTTCTGAATGGCTTGACCCGCTGCCCCCTTGACCAGGTTATCAATAGCGCTGATAACGATTAGCCTCCCCGTCCTCTGGTCAATGGTTGGATAAATAAGGCAGAGGTTATTTCCCCAGGTGTGCTTGGTATGAGGAGATGAATCCGCTATCCTGACAAAGGGTTCACCTTTGTAAAAGTCCAGATAAAGCTGCCTTATTTCTTTTATTCCCTTTTCACCGGCGGCGGCTTTGCCTGAGACCAGTCGTGCATAAGCGGTGGTCAATATTCCGCGTGTCATCGGTATCAGGTGAGGAATAAAGGTCACGGAAAGCTTTTGCTTGGGACTGAGAAATTTTAGCTCCTGGATTATCTCAGGCAGATGCCTGTGCCCCTCTAAAGCGTAGGCAGTAACATCCTCGTTGACCTCCGAAAAGTGAGTCTGCAGGCTGAGGGTTCTGCCTGCCCCGGAGACGCCCGACTTGCTATCAACAACAATATCAGGCTCGATGAGACCCTCTTTAACCGCCGGCGCCAGAGCCAGAATAGCTCCGGTGGGATAACAGCCGGGGTTCGCCACCAATCGCGCTGAGGCAATCTTAGACCGGTATAACTCTGGCAAACCAAAAACTGCTTCCTTCAGTAATTGCGGGGCGGGATGAGCAACACCATACCACCGTTGATATTCCGCCGCATCCTTTAGCCTGAAGTCAGCGCTATTATCTATCACCTTAATGCCCTTCTTGAGCAACGGTATGACTGCATCGGCGCTTTCCTTATGCGGCATAGCCGAGAAGACGAGGTCTACCTCTCCCGGTTCCGCTTCAATCGTCAAACCCAAACCAGCTAGATGGGGAAAGACATCGCCCAGTTTTTTCCCGGCAGCGCTCCGCCCGGTAACACAGACTAGCTTTACCCCCGGATGCCGATATAAAAACCTTGCCAGCTCCACGCCGACATAACCGGTAACATTGATAATGCCAACTCTGGTCTTACTCATTATTCCTCCTTGTCAAGCTGAATTCGGCAATCTCCCTGCTCTGCCGCAAAGTGTCTAAAGTCCATGCCTGTGTTACAGGCTATTTTAACATATAATATCCGGCACAGCATTTCAAACCAACCATCGCCTTGTAACTAAAGCTAACATTATGTTATCATAAAGTATCCTTTCAGGCTCATAGCAGGAGTATATTATGCCCAAGATTTATTTCATTGATGTTACTAATCGTGACGGAGTGCAGACCGCAAAGCTCGGTCTTTCCAAGCTCGAAAAAACCCTGATAAATATCTATCTTAATGAACTAGGGGTCTTTCAATCCGAGTTCGGCTTCCCCACCACCAGGCATGAAACCCGTTACCTGGAGGCTAACTTAGAACTTGCTGAGATGGGAGTCCTCCAGCCTATCCGCCTGGAAGGATGGATAAGAGCCATCGTTGAAGATGTAGACCTGACTTTTAAGCTGGTGCCAAATATCAAGCACTTAAATCTCTCAATATCTACCTCAGACCAGATGATTCAAGGCAAGTTCTTGGGGAAAAAGACAAGAGATGATATCGTAAACGAGATGGTCAAAGCGGTTGATGCCGCCCAGAATCTTGGTGCCGAGACTATAGGAGTTAATGCCGAAGATGGCTCAAGGACAGACCTGAATTTCCTCATTAAATTTGGCCTGGCCGCCAAAGAACACGGAGCAGATAGATTCAGATACTGCGATACGCTCGGCTATGATAACCCATTCACTATCTATGAGACCGTCAAAACACTGGCTGAGAACATCGGCATTCCTATGGAAGTTCACTGCCACGGCGACCTTGGGATGGCTGTCGCCAATTCTATTGCCGGAGCCAGAGGGGCTATAGATGGCGGACAGGATGTCTATATCAACACCACCATCAACGGCATCGGTGAAAGGGCAGGAAATGCTGACTTGGTAGCGACTATTCTGGCAGTAGCGAAATCGAAAGGCTTCGCCGAAAAATACAAATTGGGACGTCCAATTAAGTTATCTAAGGCTTACAGGATAGCCAGGTTTGCCAGTTACGCCTTTGACGTACCGATTCCCATAAACCAGCCGGGTGTTGGCGCTAATGCCTTTGCCCATTCCTCAGGCATCCATGCTGACGGTGTACTGAAAGACCCGGAGAACTACGAACTCTACGGTCTTGAAGAACTGGGCAGAGGTGAGCCAGAGTTCGTAGAAACGGGGAGAGAAATCATTGCCGGGCAATACAGCGGTATATCCGGCTTCAGACATGTGATGAGCAAAGTAATGAGGCAGAAGGAAATTTCGTCGAGTGAGGACACATCGGAGCATAAGGACGTTACGTTCGCTAATAAGGAAGAGGCTAATGAGATTCTGGAGCTGGCAAGATATGCCAATGTGGAGGCACAAAAGCCTCTAGTTGAGGATGAACTGCTCTTTATCGCCAAATATCCCAAGATTGCCAAAAAGCTCTTAACCCTTACCCCACTGGAATAAAATATTGGTCTAAAAGGGGCGACCTTCAAAAAGCAGCCTCTTTTCCACCCACAAATATGGCTAGTAAACGGCCTCATATAACTCTCAAAGCTATAGGCACCGTCAGAAACAAAGTTAAGGAACCGACCAGAGAGGGCTGGGAGAAAGTCGTTTCCGATATTGTGATTGACGAAAGCCTTAGCGAGGCTCTGGATGGGCTGGAGAAATTTTCCCACGTCATAGTTCTCTACTGGATGCACCGCGCTGCCGGTCAAGCGCTGACTAAAGTTCACCCCCAGGGTAATCAGAAACTCCCGCTCGTAGGTGTTTTCGCTACAAGGTCGCCGAAAAGACCGAACCCCATCGGCAAAGCTACAGTTAGATTAATTCAGAGGCAGGACAATATTCTGAAAGTCGAAGGGCTTGACGCCATTGATGGCACACCGATACTAGATATAAAACCCTACATCCCGGATTATGACTCAGCGAGAAATGTCAGAGTAGCCCCATGGGTAACCAAACTATGAGCACCCTTCTGCAAATCTACCAGAAGCTTATAGACCGCTATGGCCCACAGCACTGGTGGCCAGCAGATGAGCCCTTTGAGGTAATTGTCGGTGCTATCCTCACACAATCAGCCGCCTGGACTAACGTAGAGAAGGCTATAGCCAATCTAAAAGAAGCTAAGGCACTATCTCCCAGGGCGCTACGCCAGCTCAGCCAGCCCGAATTGACGCGGCTTATCCGCCCCTGTGGTTACTATAACGCTAAAGCACTGAAGCTCAAGGCTTTTGCACAATGGCTAGAGAAAAACTACAACGACGACCTCGATAAGCTGTTTGCCAGCGACATCGCGCACCTTCGCCAGCAGCTTCTTTCCATCCACGGCATCGGCGAAGAGACCGCCGATTCTATAATACTCTATGCCGCCAATAAGCCTATCTTTGTCATTGATGCCTACACGCGCCGCATTACGAGCCGCATCGGTATTACCCCTGATGGCGATAGCTACACCGCTTTTCAAAGCCTCTTTATGAACAATTTGCCTCCTGATGCCAGACTATTCAACGAATACCATGCCCTGCTCGTACACCTCGGTAAGAATGTCTGCCGCAAACAGCCCCTCTGCCTGCAATGCCCCCTCAATGACATCTGCCACTTCTATGCTAATTAATCCCCCTGTCATTCTGAGCCCTTCTTCTGAAGGACGAAGAATCTCACTCGGTGCAACCCGCTCATAGCTAGTAACTAACAGCCATTTTCCCCTTTTAATTTTGCTTTTTTATCTTTGAATTTTTAATTTAGTTGACATAACTACTTTACATAACTCTAAAAACGAATAATTGAAGCTAATCACGCCTGATTCGTTTCTGCAAAAAACGCTATTTATCATGTCACCCCCTATATCAACCTTGACGCTTCCAACTGAACCAGCTAAGATTTGGCTGAGACTCGGCAAGGAGATAAAATTATGCTCTACACCACTATTATTTACAGCAAAAAAGACCATATCGCCCGCGTAACCCTAAATCGACCCAAAGCAAACAATACCATCAATCAGGAGCTAGCCCGGGAACTAACTGACGCCTGCCATCTGATAAGCCAAGATGATGACATCTATGTAGCCATAATCACTGGAACTGGGGAGAAAGCCTTCTGCTCTGGAAGCGACCCAGAAGACGCCGGTGCAAGTCATAGCGCAGCGACATCTCTAGCCAGCATACCTCAGCCAGTAATCGCCGCCATCAACGGAGATGCGCTGGGACAGGGACTTGAGCTGGCCCTCGCCTGTGACATCAGGCTCGCTTCAAAAGAGGCTAGGTTTGGCTTTCCCCAGATTGCGCAAGGTTTTATCCCCACAAATGGTGGCACACAACGACTCCCTCGCACCGTAGGCAAAGGCAAAGCAATAGAACTAATACTCACTGCTGAGACTATAAGTGCTGAAGAAGCCTTTGAAATAGGGTTGGTAAGCAAAGTGATAAATAAGGAAAACCTGGCTTCAGAAGTGGAAGCCTTAGCCAAAGTTCTGGTGAGCAAAGCACCCATTGCCCTCAGATATGTTAAAGAAGCGGTAAACAAGGGGCTGGATTTAACCCTTGAGCAGGGACTTCGGCTGGAGGCTGACCTCTATTTCCTGTTGCAGACAACTTCCGATAGGTCAGAAGGCATAACCACTTTTTTGCAGAAAAGACGCCCTGACTTCAAGAGTAAGTAAACCGTGCGGTAGGAAACTTCAGTGACTGATTTCGAGACAATTATCTACGAAAAAAAGAATAATATAGGTTACGTTACCCTTAACCGACCCCAAGCCTTGAACGCCTACAATGTGCGGATGCGGGACGAGCTTTATCAAGCGCTCGGCGCTATTAAAGATGACCCCGATATTAGAGTCGTCATATTCAAAGGAAGTGGTGAAAGGGCTTTCTGCGCCGGCGCTGACCTGACTGAATTCCTCACCGCACCTTCTCCGGTTATTGCCCGGCAGGTACGCTGGGAGCGGGATGTGTGGGGACTCTTCCTCAGTATCACAAAACCGCTGATTGCCGCTCTTCACGGCTTTGTTTTAGGCTCGGGTATTGAGATAGCGTTATGCTGCGATATCAGGATTGCCTCAGAAGATACGCAGCTAGGTCTGCCTGAGGCAGGATTGGGCATAATCCCGGCCGCCGGTGGAACTCAGACGTTGCCACGGACAATAGGCAGAGCCGCAGCCTTGGAAATATTACTGACTGGCAGATGGATTACAGCCAAGGAGGCGCATCGTCTTAAACTGGTCAACCATGTAGTGCCCCGCTCTGAACTGCTTCAGACAGCAGAAAGAATGGCGGATAAAATCAAGACCTATAATCCCACCGCAGTGGATTACGCTAAACAAGCAATCGCGCGAGGGCTTGATATGAGTCTGGAACAGGGATTGGAGCTTGAAGCCCGCCTGGGCAACCGTTTAAAGAGAAAAACTTAATGGCTAGACAAAACGACTGGAGAATTAATGACCGGAATACTTAATCGCGTAAATGAAGGGTCTGGAGTTTGACTTTATCAGCAGATTAACCTAAAATATCCACTTGGTTAGAAGCCGAGAAAATAAGTATAGAGGAGCGAGAAATTAGGAATAAATACCCTGGCATAAATTGGAAACCCTACGATTTTCTGGGGAAATAGATTAAGATGAGACGGAGATAAAAGTATGCTTATAAGCGAGTTTCTTGACCTATCAGCCCTGCTTGTCCCAGACAGGACAGCCATCGCCTTTGAGGGAGAACGGTATAGCTTCACCCAGCTCAAAGAGAGAGTAAACCGTTTAGCCGATGCTCTAAACAAGCTAGGCTTGGAAAAGGGAGACCGAACCGCTATCTTTGAAGTTAACTGCAATGAATATATTGAAGCTTTATTCGCCACCGTGAAGTTAGGTGGTATTTTTGCACCTATGAATTTCCGTGTAAAAGAGGACGATGTAATATATCTGGTAAATAAAGCGGAGCCCAAAATCTTCTTTGTCGGCAGCCGCTATACTGAAATGATGAAAAGTATAAGAGATAAGCTTCCCTCAGTGAAGCACTTCGTTGTAATTGATGGTAAGTATGATGGGATGTTAAGCTATGATGAGCTTATAGCCTCAGGTTCGCCGAAGGAGAAGAACTTTGCCGAGGTAAAGGAAGAAGATATAGCCATGCTTCTGTTCACTGCTGGAACCACTGGGTTTCCCAAGGGGGTTCCCCAAGACCACAACGCATACAGCTCCTATGTTCTGACTAATGTGAGCCCTCCCGACTTAGAGGCTCCAGCAGAGACAAATGTAGTTGCCATGCCTTTCTATCATGTGGCTGGAATGCAAGCGATGATGGCTGGCATCTATGGAGGTAGAACCCTCGCCTTGATGCGGCAGTTTGAGGAGAAAGATTGGTTCGAGATAGTGCAAAGGGAGAAAGCCACCCGAGTGATGGTGGTACCTACCATGCTCAAGCGAATCGTTGATTACCCCGACTTTAACAAATACGACCTTTCAAGCATAAAAGTGATAACCTACGGTGCCGCTGCCTGTCCCTACGAGGTGCTGAGAAAAACCATTGAGCTCTTTCCTGGCAGAGCACTGATAAATGCCTTTGGTGGGACAGAAACCTCTTCTACCATTGCTTCGCTTAGTGCTGAAGACCAGGTCATTACTGGAAAAGAAACTAAGCAGCAGCGAGAGAAGAAATTAAAGAGGATATCCAGCTCTATTGGCGTACCTTTGCCTGACGTAGAAATCCAAATCCGAAATGAAGGTGGCCAGGCGTTACCCACCGGGCAAGTGGGGGAGATTGTAGTTCGAAGCGCCAGAGTAATGAAGGGCTACTGGAAGGATGAGGAGAAGACAAAGGAGGCTTTTACCGCGGATGGTTGGTATCGCACTGGCGATATGGGTTACTTTGACGAGGATGGTTATATTTACCTTACCGGCCGTTCTGATGACCTAATCAAAAGGGGCGGAGAGCTTGTTGGCCCTGATGAGGTAGAAAGTGTTCTATACTCTCATCCTAAAGTCGAGGAGGCAGCAGTAGTTGGCGTGCCTGATATTGAGTGGGGGCATAATGTCAGGGCTATACTTAGACTCAAGAAAGGAGAAACAGCCACTGAGAAGGAAATTGCTGATTTCTTGCGCCCAAGGTTGGCCGCTTACAAACGACCTAGCTCGATAGTCTTTATTGAGGAGGAATTCCCTAAGACCTCCACTGGTAAGGTTCTGAGGAGAGTTCTCCGCGATAAATACGGAAAACCCTGAATATCCAGCTGATTTACCACATCTTCTAATTGCACCCTTTGAACATAGAGTTGACGGGCAGAAGAGAGAATGAATTCGTCAAATAAGTCAAGACGTGAATGCAGATGGAATTAGTTGAGAAGATAATAGAAGGTAACGTTCGAGCTGCTGCCAAGCTTATGCGCGGGATAGAAGATGAAGCGCCGGGTGCGCTCGAAGAACTGGAGAGCATCTATCCCCACACCGGAAAAGCTTACATAGTAGGTATAACTGGCAGCCCAGGCGTAGGCAAAAGCACGCTGGCTGATGCCCTGATAGGCACTCTCAGAAAAAGAAAATTGACCGTCGGTGTTGTTGCTGTTGACCCAACAAGTCCCTTTACCGGTGGTGCAATACTAGGGGATAGAATAAGAATGCAGCAGCACAGCACCGATAAGGACGTATTCATCCGAAGCATGGCCACCAGAGGCTGGAGAGGGGGATTGGCCAAAGCTACTATAGCCATGATTCACATTATGGATGCCATGGGTAAAGATGTTATCCTAGTAGAAACGGTGGGCTCTGGACAATCCGAGATTGAGATTACCAAAGTTTCAGATACATCTATTCTGGTTTTGTCCCCGGGTTCGGGAGACGAAATGCAAATGATGAAGGCTGGTATCCTGGAAGCCGCTGATATTTTTGTCATAAATAAGGCAGACAAAGGTGGAGTAGAAAGCATTGCCATGGGCCTAGAGCTTATGCTTGGGATGAGAAGTTTTCATACCAGTCAATGGAAGCCACCAATAGTCTTAACTGAAGCCATCTCCGGCAAAGGCACCGACCAACTGGTTGATGCAATTCTCAGCCATAAGGAATTCCTAATCTCCAGTGGTGAGTTTGAAAAACGCAGAAGGGAAAGAGCTAAAGAAGAGTTGCTTGAGACTGTAGAAAGCTTCATCAGGTTTTACTGCTATCGCGAGATTGAAGATGGCGATTACTTGGAAAAACTTGTAGATGAAATAGCTCAGAGAAAAACTGACCCTCACACCGCTGCCCTGAAAATTATCGGCCGGATTAGTAAGCATTTTAAACAAGATACGACCAATGATTAGTAAAATGATAAAAAGCGAAGAGGAGGAGCATGGATTTTTCGTTAAGTGAAGAACAAAAGATGCTTAAGACAACGCTGCGGGATTTTGCGACCAAAGAGTTGGAGCCGGTAGCAGCCAAAGTGGACGAGACGAGCGCATATCCCGCCGAACAGGTCAAAAAGATGGCTGAGCTAGGGCTGATGGGATTAACTATCCCCGAAGAATACGGTGGAAGCGGCAAGGGCTACATCGACTTTTGCATTGCTGTGGAAGAGCTCTCACGAGCCTCTGCTGGTATCGCTGCTTATTTCCGAATCAGCCTCTCTTTAGCTGTCCCTCCTATTCTCCGGTTCGGAACTCACGAGCAAAAACTGAAATATCTAGTTCCACAGTCAAACGGAGAAAAACTGATTTGCTTTGCTCTGACCGAGGCCGGCGCCGGCAGCGACCCCGCTTCCCTGGAAACCACAGCCGTGAAGAAAGGGAATGGCTATGTTCTTAACGGCACCAAGCTCTTCATCAGCATCGGAGGTGAAGCAGAGACAATCGTGGTATTTACCACTGTTGATAAGGCGTTGCGTCACAAAGGGATAACCGCTTTCATTGTTGAAAAGGGCACTCCCGGCTTTTCCGTCGGCAAGCTTGAGAAAAAACTAGGCTTTCATGGCTTATCGGCGGCAGAACTCATATTTCAAGATTGTTTTGTGCCTGAACAAAACCGGCTTGGTAAAGAAGGGGACGGGTTCAAGATAGCCCTTACTTCAATAGATGAAAGCCGAATTACCGTAGCGGCTGAAGCAATTGGTATTTCACAGGCTGCTCTCGACGCCTCTGTCAGCTATTCTTCCGAGCGTAAACAGTTCGGGCAGCGCATCGCCAATTTTCAGGCAATTCAATGGATGCTGGCTGATATGGCGACACACATTGAAGCCGCCCGACAATTAACCTATTACGCAGCTTATCTTCAGGATAAAGATATACCTAATGTTAAAGAATCAGCTATGGCAAAGTTGTTCGCCTCAGAGGTTTCTAGCTACGTCACTAATAAAGCAATTCAAATACATGGTGGTTACGGCTACGTTAGAGACTATCCGCTGGAACGTTATCTCAGAGATGCCAAACTCACTGAGATATATGAGGGCACCTCAGAAATGATGCGAATGACAATCGCCAGAGCGCTTGTTGGAAAGGGCTAAGGTAGAAAAAAGGAGGGTCATTATGGCTAAGGAGAAAACGACGAAAGAAATTCTTCAGGAAAAGATACCGTCAAAAGGACGTGCCCCACTATATAACCCCGAGGCCATAAAAAGGGTAAAAGGGGAATTTGAGCAGTGGAAGAATACGGTAGTTCCGGAGAAAGACCGCGCGAACTGGTTTGTAACTCCGCATACTATCCTGGGTTCGGAGATACCGCGGGCTCTGCTCTACACCCCGGCGGATAATGCCGATTTTGATTATGAGAGGGATTTGGGCTTCTCCGGTAAGGAGCCTTTTACCCGAGGTGTCCACCCGAACATGTATCGCGGCAGGGCATTCACCATGCGCCAGTTGTCCAGCGCCGGTTCACCAGAATTTATCAACAACAGATTGAAGCTCCTCCTTCAACATGGCGCCACTGGCACTAACCTGGCTCTTGACCTGGCAACCGTCCAGATGTTTGATTCAGACGAGCCTGAAGCGCTGGGGCAAGTGGGAACAGTGGGTGTCCCTATTGACTGCGTTGAAGACTTTGAAGTTATCTATAAAGACATTCCCATAGATAAAATAAGCTCCTCAATAGTCACCCATTATCCGAGAAACACGACAATACTATTCCCGATGTTTCTGGTAATGGCAGAACGCAGAGGCATCCCCTGGGACCAGTTGCCGGGCAGCGTGCAAAACGATTTCATAATGGAAAGCGTGGTGCGCAGTGCCTCTGAATATATTCCACCCAAAGATGATTTCAGGGTGCAATGCGACAACATAGAGTTCATCAGAAAGAATGTGCCGAAATGGAACTACGTTACCTTGAACGGCTATAACCTGCGGGAATGGGGAACATCAGGCATTACCGAGATGGCAGTGGCAGTAGCCAATGGCATCGAAATCCTAAAAGACATGCAGAAGAGAGGTCACGACGTTGACTGGGCAGCAGAGAGGCTAGCCTTCTTCTGGGCTCCAGCCAATGACTTCTTTGAGGAAGTTGCTCGTCTCCGCGCAGTGAGGCGTCTATGGTACAAGATTATGAAGTATAGATTCGATGCCAAGAATCCAAGATCAATGTGGATGAGATGCCATGTGCAGACTTCAGGCGTCTCCCTGCAAAGAGAAGAGCCCATGAATAATGTGATAAGGTCCGCTTACCATGCACTGGCAGCAGCGCTTGGTGGTGCTCAGTCTCTACATATAGACGGCTATGATGAAGCCTACTCAGTGCCTTCAGAAGAAGCCTCAATTCTGGCCTTGAGAAACCAGCAGATTATTGAGGTCGAAACACAAGTTACCCAGGTAGTTGACCCACTGGGCGGCTCCTTCTATGTAGAAACCCTGACCAATGACCTGGAACAGAAAATGCTCGACGAAATAGATGAGCTTGAGAGGATGGGAGGTCTGGTGCAGGTTGTCACTAACGGCTGGTTACACCGGAAAGCAGCTCAATTTATTGAGCGTGAGCAGAAAATGATAGCCGATGGCACAATAAAAGTAGTGGGGCGCAACTACTACAGAGCCCCGGACCTGAAGCTCCCGGAAATCTGGGTTCACGAATACGACGAAAAACTGGCTAAAGCGATGCGGGACAAGCTCGCCAGACTAAGAATGAGAAGAGACAACGAAAAGGCAAGCAATTCAATCAAAGCACTGATAGCGGCTTGTAAGCGAGGAGACAATGTGATGGCAGCTTGCCTTGAGTGTGCCAGAGCCGATGTCACAGAAGGAGAAATGCGTCGAGCCTTTGTGGAAGCCTTCGGCAGATGGAAGTCACCCATCTTTGCATAATGATAGAATATAAAGATTAAGGGGTAAACGCTATGGCACGCAAGGATAAAGTTAAGGTTCTATTGGCTCAATTTTCTTTGGAAACTCACTCAAGAGGACTACTTACCGTGGCTGGTATGCTCAGGGATGCCGGCATGGAGGTAGTTTTAATGGGCAATGCCCTGCCCGAGCAAATAATAAATGCCGCAGTCCAGGAATATGTTGATGTTGTCGGGGTAAGCACCTATTGCGGCGGTGAGCTTGCTCTGGGCAAAGAAATGATGAAGTCGGCTGAGCAAAAGGGAATAAAAGACCGCGCCGTGTTTCTTATCGGAGGGATATTCCCGCCTGCGGATATACCTCAGCTGAAAAAGATAGGCTTTGACGGCACTTTCCTATCGGCAACGCAGGAAGAAATAGTTTCCTGCATAGAAAAGTCTATCGCCGTCAAGAAAA
>Ga0315274_10001620_pt1 | contig 34414 bp, 33 predicted proteins | sample YL17G02_20_MG_FD_203700 | JGI IMG/M metagenome (GOLD analysis project Ga0315274, IMG submission 203700) | Sediment microbial communities from Yellowstone Lake, YNP, Wyoming, USA - YL17G02_20 | ecosystem: Environmental > Aquatic > Freshwater > Lake > Sediment | place: USA: Wyoming | collected...
TGGAACCGCCCTTCCCGAGAAAGAAGAAAGAAAGATTTCCATTCGGGGTCGGGATTTAATTTTAGGTTTGCCCCGGATTATCAAGGTTTCCTCTAACGAAGTTTGCGAAGCAATCACCGATATTTTAACTGACATTATTGAGGTGATAAAACTGGTTCTAAGAGACACCCCGCCCGAGCTATCGGCTGACATAATAGATAAGGGAATGGTTCTGGCTGGCGGAGGCGCTCTCTTAAGAAATATTCCAGAACTTCTTTCTCAAGCCACCGGAGTGCCTTGTATTTTGGCTGAAGAACCCCTTCATTGTGTTGCCAAAGGAGCTGGGGTAGTATTGGAAAATTTGGAAATTTATAAAAAAAGCATAATGTCTAAGAAATAAAAAGGCGAAGAGATAAATCTCTTCTTCATCTGCGTCCGCCAGAAGCGGACTTGATAAATGATTATAGGACATCAAAAACAGTGGCAATTTCTAAAAAAATCTCTGGAATTGGGAAAGTTATCTCATGCCTATTTATTTTCTGGTCAAACTCAATTAGGAAAAAAGAAATTAGCCTTAGAATTTGCTAAGTTGATTAATGGAGAAAATTTTGATTTTGGGCACCCTGACCTAATTTTAATTGAACCTTCCGAAGGGCGCGAAATTCAAATAGTTCAGATTAGAGAACTTATTCAAAAGTTATCTTTGAAACCCTATTCAGCTCCGGCGAAAGTAGCAATTATTGACCAGGCTCATTTAATGAATTCTGAAGCTCAAAATTGTTTTTTGAAAACCTTAGAAGAACCAAAAGGGAATACCATTTTAATTTTGATTACCGAAGCCCCAGAAACGTTATTCCCAACCATTCGTTCTCGCTGTGAAATTATTAAATTTTACCCGGTAAAAATTTCAGAAATTGAGAATTACTTAAAAAGTCAGGGAATCTCAAAAGAAAAAAGCGAAGAAATTGCCAAACTTTCTTTAGGAAGACCAGGTCTGGCGATTGATTTCCTGACCGATCCCCAAAAATTAGAAAATCAAAAGAAAGTCATCGAGGAACTAATTAAAATCGCCTCTCAAAAGGCTTCATTATCTTTGCGTTTTCAATATGTTAGAGAACTGGCTCAAGCCCCGAAATTAAGAGAAATTTTAAATATCTGGCTAAATTATTTCAGAACCGTTTTACTGGAGCAATTCTTAGAAAACAAGGTTAAAAAACCAGAGTATCCTTCATCGAGGTTAAAAAATATTATCAAACAAATTCAAAATACAAATTTTCTAATTTCTACCACCAATGTTAATCTTAGATTGGCCCTGGAGATTTTAATGCTTCAATTTTGATGAAAAGATATGTTTAATGAATCTTCGATTCATTTCAATCTTCAATAAATCTTCGATTTATCTCGATGCATAAAGAAATCCTTAATAAAATTAGACCGGAAATGGACAAAGTGGTTAATTTTTTAGACAGAGAATTAGCCAAATTTCGGACAGGCCGGGCTTCACCTTCTTTGGTGGAAGACATAGTTGTCGAATGCTTTGGCCAAAAATTTCCTTTGAAACAACTATCGGCAATTTCTATTCCCGAGCCGAGACAGATTTTGATCCAACCCTGGGATAGGTCGTATATTGAGGGAATTGTCAAGGCGTTATCTGAAACTGGCATAGGAGCGAACCCGGTCGTTGACAAAGAGGCGGTTCGGATTAATTTACCGCCTTTGAGCGGGGACTATCGAAAAAGTTTGCTTCACTTAATATCAGAAAAACAAGAAGAAGCAAGAAGAACAATTAGAAAGTGGCGAGAAGAGGCCTGGGATGAAATTCAAGAAAGATTTCGAGAAGGAAAAATCCGAGAAGATGATAAATTTCGGGCAAAAGATGAACTCCAGGAATTAGTTGATGAATATAATGAAAAAATTGAGAAAATGGGCGAGAAAAAGGGAAAAGAAATTATGGAATAAAAGCATTAAATATTTATGATTTTAACAATCATCATTGTTTTCCTTAGTCTTATTGGTTTAATGGTTCTCCACGAATTTGGCCATTTTGTTATTGCTAAAAAATGTGGAGTAAAGGTAGAAGAATTTGGTATAGGTTATCCACCGAGGATTTTCGGCAAAAAGATTGGCCAAACTCTTTATTCTCTCAATCTTTTACCCTTTGGCGCTTTTGTTCGACTTCCGGGTGAAATTGAAAAAAATGAGGACCAGAGAAGTTTTTCGGCTCAGCCGGTGGGAAATCGAATTTTAATTGCTTTTGGTGGAGTGCTTTCTTTCTGGATAATAGCCGCTATTTTATTTAGCATTGTTTTTGGTTTAGGAACGCCGATATCGGTAGGAGACGAAGAGAATTCTAATTTGAAAGACCCCAAGGTCCAAATTACTGGTATTACTGCTAATTCGCCGGCTGAGGAAGCGGGGTTAAAAGCGGGAGATACCATAAGAAAATTCCAAATCACAAATTACAAATTCCAAATTAATAAAGTTGGAGAGGTACAGGAGTTAACCGAGCAATATAAGGGCGAGGAGGTTACTTTGACAATGGAAAGGGGGAAAGAAACTTTCGATGTTAAATTGGTGCCTCGAGTTTCTCCGCCAAAGGGAGAAGGTCCTATGGGTATATCTTTGGTCAGAACGGCTATTAAATCTTATTCTTGGTACCAGGCTCCTTGGCAGGGAATCACATCTACGATTAATTTAACCGGAGCCATAATTGAAGGGTATGGGCAGGCAATAGGGAATATTTTAAAAGGGTTGCCAGCCGGAGGAGAATTGGTTGGGCCGGTGGGAGTTTTCCATTTATTCACCCAGGCCTTTCAGTTGGGAATAAATTATTTTTTGAACTTTGTTGGGATAATTGCTATTTACCTTGCCTTATTTAATATTTTACCCATCCCCTCAGTTGATGGCGGAAAACTCCTCTTTTTAGGAATTGAGGCGGTAAGAAAGAGACCAGTCAGCGAAAAAGTTGAACAAAATGTCACCGCAATTTGTTTTAGTTTACTAATCATTTTAATGGTCTTGGTCACAATAAAAGACATAATAAGATTATTCTAATGGCGAAGAGAACTTCATTCTCTTCTTCACCTTCGTTTCTATAAATAGAAACTCGGCAAATGAAACAATCTCAACTATTTACCAAAACAAAAAAAGAGGCGCCAAAAGATGCCGAAGTTATTTCACATAAATTTTTAGTCAGGGGGGATTTTATTGAACAAACAATTAGTGGAGTTTATCGATTTTTGCCTTTGGGTTTCAAAGTTTTGAAAAAAATTGAAGAGATTATCAGAGAAGAAATGCTCGGTTTAGGCGCTCAGGAATTATATTTATCTGCCTTGCAGAATAAAAATCTTTGGTTAGAAACCAATCGCTGGCAAACAATTGATCCTCCTTTATTTAAATTAAAAGACCGCCATCAGAAAGAAACTGCTTTAGGCTCAACCCACGAAGAAGAAATCACTGATATCGTCCGCAAGCGAATTAAATCTTATCAAGATTTACCGATCTCGCTTTTTCAAATTCAAGACAAATTTCGAAATGAGATGAGGTCTTCAGGCGGCCTTTTAAGAACTAGAGAGTTTCTGATGAAGGACCTTTACAGTTTTCATATTGATGAAAGAGATTTGGAAAGATTTTATGAAAAAGTGAAAAAAGCTTATTTTAAAATATTTAGAAGATGCGGTTTAAGGTCTCTTTGCGTTGAAGCCAGCTCGGGAACAATTGGAGGAAAATTGTCTCAAGAATTTATGGTCCCAGCGGAAACGGGAGAAAATAGAGTTTTAATTTGTAAAAAATGTGGTTATGGCGCAAATATTGAAAAAGTTGGAGATATAAAATCTTGTCCTAAATGTCGGGGTATTTTAGAGAAAAAAAATTCAATTGAAGTTGGTCATATCTTTAATTTGGGAACAAAATATAGCGAGACAATGTCGGCAAATTATCGAGATAGGACCGAAAAAGAAAAACCAATTATAATGGGATGTTACGGAATAGGTCTTCCTAGGCTATTAGCAACCATTGTCGAGGTTCACCACGACGAAAAAGGAATTATCTGGCCCAGAGAAGTAGCCCCGTTTCAAGTTCATTTAATTTCACTTCCCTCTACGGAGTCTAGGAAAGTTGAGAAAGTGGCTGAGAAGTTATATAAGGATTTACAGAAAAAAGGAGTTGAAGTATTATATGACGATAGAGCGAAATCTCCGGGAGAGAAATTTACTGATGCTGACTTAATTGGCATACCTGTCAGATTAGTTGTTAGCGAGAGAACGTTAGCGAAAGATAGCGCAGAGGTAAAGAAACGAAGTGAGAAAAAAATAAAATTAGTAAAACTAAATTTATTAAATTCAACTGGTTATGTTAGATAAAATTTGGCGAATATTTTCTCAAGATATTGCCATTGATTTGGGAACGGCTAACTCTGAAGTATATGTCCGTGGCCGGGGGATTGTAATTCAGGAACCTTCGGTTGTAGCTATCAATCAAAAAACTGGACAAATTTTAGCAATTGGTGACGAAGCTAAAAAAATGGTTGGCAGAACTCCGGCTCATATCGTTGCGACCAGACCCTTAAGGTCTGGAGTAATTTCTGATTTCGAAGTAACCGAACAGATGCTCAGATATTTTATTGAAAAAGCTCAGAGAAAAAAATTTATCATCAATCCTAGACCGCGAGTAATTGTTGGGATACCCTGCGGAGTAACTGAAGTAGAGAAAAAGGCAGTTTGCGATGCGACAAAAAATGCCGGGGCTCGAGAAGTCTTTTTGGTCGAAGAGCCCATGGCCGCCGCTATCGGCGCCCGGCTTCCGGTTCAAGAAGCCGGCGGTAACTTTGTTGTTGATATCGGCGGAGGGACAACCGAAGTGGCGGTAATTTCTTTGGGAGGAATTGTCATATCAAAAAGCCTGAGAGTGGCCGGAGACAAACTTAACGAAGATATAATTCATTTTGCCCAGGATGAATATAAGTTATTAATTGGAGAAAGAACGGCTGAGGCAATAAAAATTGGGATTGGCTCGGCCTATCCCTTAAAGGAAAAGAGAGAGATGCCGATGCGGGGAAGAAATTTAGTTACCGGACTTCCTGAAGAAATTTTGGTTTCAGACGAGGACATAAGAAAAGCGATGGAAAAATCAATAAAACAAATTGTTACCGAAATAAAAACAGCGGTCGAGGAAACTCCTCCCGAATTATTAGCCGATGTAATGGTTTCGGGAATTCAAATGGCGGGTGGCGGTGCGCTTTTGCGAGGATTAGATATTTTAATTCAAAAAGAAACGAAAATTCCAACTAAAATTATTGAAGACCCAATGACAGCGATGGTCAGGGGAGCGGGAATGGTTTTGGAAAACCTCGACCAATTGCACGAAGTATTGGTGGAAACAGAATATTTAGAACCACCGAAGTGAAATGCCAAATGTCAAAGCTCAAATGTCAAATGAAATCCAAAGCCCAAATGTCAAAAATAATTTGGATTTTGGATTTTGAGCTTTATTTGGCATTTGGATTTTGTCATTTGGATTTATGATAAACAAACAAGAGGTACAACATATCGCAAAATTAGCCAGATTAGGTCTTACTCCTAAAGAGGTTGCTCAGTTTCAAAAAGAGCTTTCGAAGATTTTGGATTATATCGAAAAATTAAAAGAGGTGGATATTTCAAAAGTGGAGCCGACTAGTCATTCCATTCGGGTTGAGAATATAATGAGAATAGATGAGTCAAAGAAGGAAAAAATAGAAATTGGCAAAAAATTAGTTGAGATGGCTCCGGAAAAGAAAGGGGGTTTCTTGAAAACAAAATCAATAATCAAGCTTCCGTTTACGGAAGCGCAGATGAAGAAGAGGGCATCGCCCTCTTCGCCTAACTAAGATGGAATTAACTGATTTAACTATTTCTAAAACTCACCAAGGTTTGATTAAGAAAGAATTTTCAGCTCTCGAACTTTGTAAAGCCTATCTGGAGAAAATCAAGGAAAAGGACAAAGAGATTTTCGCCTTTTTAACCGTTATTGAGGATTTAGCCCTTTCTCAAGCAAAAAAAGTTGATGATATGATTTCAACTGGTAGAAAGATTCCTTTACTTGGAGGAATTCCTTGCGCCATAAAGGACATTATTTTAGTTGAAGATGTAAAATGTACGGCCGGTTCCCGAATTTTAGAAAATTACATCGCTCCATACGATGCGACAGTTATTAAGAAATTAAAAGGAGAAAACTGTGTAATTTTAGGGAAAACCAATCTGGATGAGTTTGCCATGGGAAGCTCGACTGAAAATTCAGCTTTCTTTCCGACTAAGAATCCTCACGATTTAAAAAGGGTGCCAGGAGGAACTTCAGGAGGTTCGGCAGCAGCAGTGGCAGCAGATGAATGTGTTTATGCTTTGGGTTCAGATACCGGCGGTTCGATCAGACAGCCATCTTCCTTTTGTGGGGTGGTGGGACTAAAACCAACCTACGGAGCAGTATCCCGTTACGGTTTAATTGCTCACGCTTCTTCCTTTGACCAAATAGGACCAATGACTAAGACAATAGAGGATTGTGAGATTGTTTTTGATGCAATAAAAGGCAGGGACGAGATGGATTCAACAAGTGAAGAGCCAAAGTTAAAAGTTAAAAGTGAAAAGTTAAAAGTTAACGAATTAAAAATCGGTGTTCCCAAAGAGTACTTTACCATGCCTACCGGCAGGCAGGTTAAAGGGATTGATCCAGGAGTCGAAAAAGTCATTAAGCAAGCAATAAAGAAATATGAAGAGATGGGAGCTAAAGTCGAAGAAATTAGCTTGCCCCATACTGAATATGCTTTACCTTGCTATTATATAATTGTGCCTTCGGAAGCCAGTGCCAATTTGGCGAGATATGATGGGATAAAATATGGGCACTCCGAAACCCGAAACCCGAAATCTGAAATCCGAAACTTACTGGATGTTTATTTAAAAAGTAGGGAGGAGGGGTTTGGAAATGAGGTGAGGAGAAGAATTATGTTGGGGACTTATGCTTTGTCGGCCGGTTATTATGAAGCCTATTATTTAAGGGCTCAGAAAGTGAGAACTTTAGTAAAAGAAGATTTTGACAAGGCTTTTAGAAATGTTGATGTCATTTTCACTCCCGCATCTCCAACGCCGGCCTTTAAATTAGGAGAAAAAATTGATGACCCCTTAACTATGTATCTTTCAGATATCTTTACAATTTCCGTCAATCTGGCCGGACTTCCCGCTCTCTCTTTACCCTGCGGTAAGGTAGATAATCTGCCGATAGGTCTCCAAATCATCGGGAAACCTTTTGAAGAAAGCAAAATTTTAGAAATCGGCAAAATTTTCGAGAAAAATTTATGATAAGAATTAACGATATAATCTCATTTATCTTTAACCCCGCCTTTACTGGTTGGCTGCTATTTTTGAAAAGTCTACTTATTATTTTCTCTTTGATTCTTTCAGGTTTTATTATTTTCGCCCTTGCTAAAACAAGCTGGTTAAAAAGGATGGTCATCTGGGATATAGTAGAATTTTTTTCCTTCCGACCCTATGGAGTGAGAAAAGTAGAAAAAGATTGGGCTAAAATTACTGCCAGATTGGAAACTGGTTTGGAATCGGAGTGGAAATTGGCCATCATTGAGGTAGATTTGATACTAAATGGCATTTTAATGAAAATAGGTTTTGGTGGCGAAACCCTGGGAGAGAAATTAGACAAATTAACTGCTGCCACCTTGCCTAACCTTCAGCAAATTCGGGAAGCTCATAAAATTCGCAACAACATTGTCCACGACCCTGATTATAGGGTATCTTTAGATGAAGCTAAGAGGGTGGTAGCAATTTACGAACAGGCTCTTAGGGATTTAGAGACATTCTAATATTGATTTTTATTTAAAAATGGAGTAAAATAACATCGCGGTGTGGAGGAGTAGTACCTTGCGAGGCCCATAACCTCGAGACCCCCGTGCAATTCGGGGCGCCGCAACAAGTAATTATTTACATTGTCATATTTTTGAACCCACGGTATAATAAAATAATAGTAATATACCGTGGGTTCTATGGCAAAATCAAAAGAAAAAAATAAAGCTCGTGAGTTACGCCTTCAGGGCAGAAGCATAAGAGAGATAGCTAAAAAGCTAAAAGTATCAAAAGGTAGTGCTAGCATATGGTGTCGGGACATTGAATTAACTTCGCAGCAAATAGAGAAATTACAGAAAAGGATGCTAGTAGGGAGCTATAAGGGACGCTTAAAAGGGGCGAGGACTCAGTTGCAGAGAAGATTAAAAAAAATTGCTCTATTACAAAAAGAAGGAGCCAGGTTACTAGGTTCATTATCAAGGCGTGATTTATTCTTAATCGGTACTGGATTATATTGGGGAGAAGGAAGTAAACAAAGGAGAGCCCGAATTACTAATTCTGATCCAGAAGTAATAAAATTTGCGATTAATTGGTTTAGATCTATTTGGAAAATACCAAAAGACTATTTCACACTTCAGGTCCTTATCAATAAAGTTCATCGGCGTCGAGTTTCTGAAGTAGAAAAGTATTGGTCATACATTACAGGTATACCAAAAAGTCAGTTTACTAAGACTACTTTAATAAAAGCTAAGAATAGAAAATTTTATAAAAATTTTAAAACTCATTATGGAACTCTTATTATTTCGATTCGAAGAGGCGGAGACTTACAATATAAAATTATGGGATTAATTTCGAATATAATTAAAAAAGGAAGAAAGTTTAGTAGGGCGGCGTAGCTCAATAGCGGAGCGGGGGCATCATAAGCCCACGGTTACAGGTGCAAATCCTGTCGTCGCCACAAAATGGACTCATGGTGTAGCCTGGTTAACACGCCTCCCTGTCACGGAGGAGATCAGGGGTTCAAATCCCCTTGGGTCCGCAAATTAAAAGGCTTGGAGGGACTTTTCTAAAAAATAATCAAATTTTCAATCAATCCCTTCAATTACCCGAGCGACAGTGAAGGGTGAAGATGAACGAAGTTCATCGACTAGGATTCTGAGAGAGTTTTCAAGATTAGATTAGCTATGTTTGTATTTGACTCCTTTTGTTTTATCGTATTCGTTAAATAAAGTTTAGAATATTTTTTCTTAATTTTTGAAACGCCAGAAGGTATTACTCCGTGAGTTATTAGAGCAAGAATTTTTCTTGCTCCAGATTTTTTAGCAATTTCAGCAAATTTTAAAAGGGTACCACCGGTTTTAATCATATCGTCGGTCACAGCCACAATTTTACCTTTGAAATTAATTTTTGGTGAAAAAATCTTGACCGAAAAAGAATCGTATCTTTTTTTTCGAAGACCCGAAATTTTAGTCCTTCTTTGACCTCCTTTATCCGGTGATAAAAATAAAATATTCTTGCCAAAATCTTCTTTAGCTTTTTTAATTAAAGAGGGAATAGCCGAAGTAGAGATTATTGGGTATTTTCTCACCCACTTTCTTCCACCAAAATGAGGGTCAATAATATAAATTTTTTTAACTTTGTAATAATTTATCAATTTTTCAACTAAATTTTCAGCCACATTGGTTTCGCCTTTTTCAAAAACTTTGTCTTGCATTCCATAGGGGAAATAAGTAAAGAATACCTCGGGTTTTATATTATTGTCTCTTAAAATTTGTAAAATCAATTCTAATTCAGTTAATCCCTCATTTGGTTTTGGCGCTCCAGAATTCAAAACAATAACTCTTTTACCGCTCAGTTTTTCAACTTTCAAAATTCTCATGTAAATTTCTCCATCTGGAAAATATCTTTTTCCGTCTCTGCTTGAATCGGGAAAAATAACTTCGAAATTTTTAGTTCTTTTTAAAATACTTTTGGCCAAATGTTCGGCCTGAGAAGTTGGAATGATAAAATTTTTCACCCCGTTAGAAGTCTGTCATTATATAGCATATAGCTAATTTCAGACAGACTTTTGTTTTTTAATTATACCCCGTTATTACAACGCAGAAAAAATTTTTTATAATTTTTTCTGCCAAAGACTTCTAACGGGGTTCACCGGTTTTTAAAAGCCTCCATTAAATCTTTTTTCATTTCTAAGGCTGCCTCCCTCGCGGCTAAGTGAAATTCCTCAGATTTGAATTTGTTTTTATAGGGGTCTGCTTTATAGGCAAAAATTATTCCCCGGGCACTGTGGACGATTGCCCCTCGACCGTCTTCATTAAAATTTGGTATTGATTCCCTGGCTCCTCCTCCCTGGGCTCCGTAACCGGGAACCAAAATAATGCTTTTTGGCATTATTTTTCTCAATACTTCTGCTTCGCCAGGATAAGTAGCGCCGACCACTGCCCCAACTATTTGATATCCTCTTTCTCCTTCAGTCCCTGCTCCCCATTTTTGAACCATTTCTCCAACCACTTCATACAGTTTTTTACCATTTTCTAAGACTCTATCTTGAAAATCGCCGGAGGAGGGATTAGAAGTTTTAACTAAAACGAAAATTCCTTTCCCATATTTTATTGCCTCATCAATAAATGGTTTTACCCCATCAATCCCAAGGTAGGGATTGATGGTTATTGCGTCAACGTCAAATCCTTCTGGACTGAGGTGTCCTTGAGCATAAGCCTCAGCCGTTGGACCAATATCATTTCTCTTGCCGTCTTCAAAAACAATTTTCCCCTTCTCTTTCAGGTAATTAACCGTGTCTTCAAAGGCTTTAATTCCTTCCGCTCCATATTTTTCATAAAAAGCTATCTGGACTTTGAAAACAGGAACAATATCATAAGTAGCATCAATTATTATTTTGTTAAAATCAAAAAAAGACCTAGCAACGGTCTCTTTTGTTTTATTATATTTTCTTTTATTTTCTTTTTTAATGAAATCGGGAATATCTTCAATTCTTGGGTCCAGGCCGATACAACTTGGATTTTGAAATTTCTCTATTTCATCTAATAATCTATCAGCAAAATTTTCCATAGTTAGAGAAGTTTTAATTTCTCAATTCCGTATTTTTGAAAATATTCTTCGGTCTTTTTAGCTACTTCTTGGCTGGGTTTAAATTTTTGGTAGGCCAGAGACAATAACTCTAAGGCGCTGGACATCTGAAGATAAGGAACCCCTTTTGCCTCAACTGCTTCTTTAACACTTTTTCCGTCATCTCTTAGCTCCATTCTATTGGTTAAGCCGATGGCTGCAATTATTTGAATTTTGGCTTGGGTCAAATTATCGATTGTTTCAAGTAATGAACTCCCGGTGGTGGTGACGTCTTCAAGAATAACCGTTTTACCTTTTGGCTGGCCAAGAAAAAACCTATCTTTTAGTTCACCATGATCTTTTGGCTTTTTTTTCCCCATCGGCAGAATGTGGCTTCCCAGGCCATAATTTGGAGAATTTTTTGCCCATTTATATTGGGTAATAATTCCTAATTTCGTTGTTCCTTCGGGAACTCCATAAAAACAATCTGGTTGAAGACCCAAATCTTCAACAAATGCCATAACATAATCTGAAAGTTTATCTGATAAATAAACATCTTCGGCAACGTTTCTCCAATTTACATACCAATGAGAGAGCCTCCCCGATTTCAAAGTAATAGGTTCTTCAAAAAAGCCAACTACCTTTTTTTCCAGAATAAATTGGTTAAATTTTTCCTGATTAAATTTAGCCATCTTTTACCTCAACTTCGTTTCCATTTTCTTCACCTATTTTATGTCAGGGGTTTTCCACAGTCAACCCCGTTAGAAGTCTTTGACAGAAAAAATTTAAATAAATTTTTTCTGCTTCGACAAAATCTTTAAATTAAATAAAATTTTTTATAGAAGGATAAAATATGTACTCAATATGTTACAGACTTCTAACGGGGTCAACATCCTAAAATTACTTTATAGAGCCGAGCTTGGTTATCGAGATAACTCAATTGTTTTTATTTGACAAAGTATTTACAAATTGGTATAAAAAAACCAGAGAGGGTTATTAACCCCTCTTTTTTAAAAAAGGAGATTAGCTCCTTTAAAAAAGAATACTCTGTACTGCTGTTTGAACAAAAAGAAAAATGGAGGAGGAAAACAAAGTATGAAAATCAGCGATCTTCCAACCGGGAAATGTTCGGTTAATTTGTTTCTGCGCAAGAGCGGAAAAACAACAAGAAGCCACGGAATAGTGGTTGAGAAGAAGAGCAGCAAATGTCTTATCACTCGGCAATCGCCGAAGAAGTCCTATGGGCCAGGCACTCAAGTGCTCTGGTACCGAAAGGTAGTAAAGAAAACCATGGAAGCAAGAAACAAAACAGATGAATCGGCTTGATGGTTCTGGAGACAAAAGCAGCATAGATTAAAAAGTAACGGCCCAATTGGGATTTATCCCTGCGGGCTGTTTTTTATTTACCGAGCCCCGCAGTAGCGGGGCGAAGGTGAAGAAGAGGACGAAGTCCTCTTCGCCTACCGAGTTCCGCTTTGCGGGACGAAGGTCGAAAAGAGAATGAAATTCTCTTTGAGCTAAAGTTATCCACACTTGATTTCGAGTCCATTTCAAGGTAAAATAAATTATTGGTATGGTAAAAATCAGCTTAAAAACACTCAAAAATCAGGCTCAAAAGGAGATAGAAAAAGTCAAAGATTTAAAAGAGCTAAATGAGATTTTTAAAAAATATTTGGGGAAGCAGGGAAGGCTTACCCAGATCTTGAGGTCTTTAAAAGATTTGCCGGAAAAAGAAAGAAAGAAGGAAGGGAGATTAGCTAACCAAATTAAGCGAGAGATGGATGAAGCCATTAATTTAAAAAAATCCAAAATCCAATATCCAATATCCAATATCCAAGACGAATGGCTCGATATTACTGCCCCTGGAAAGAAACTTGCCTTAGGTCATTTGCATCCTTTGACTTTAGTCAGACGAAAGATTGAGGAAATTTTCCAAAACATGGGATTTTCCGTGGTTGAAGGTCCGGAAATTGAAAGCGAATGGTACAATTTTGACGCTTTGAATATACCAAAAGACCATCCGGCCCGGGATATGTGGGACACTCTTTGGTTAAAAGACCCAAAACTCTTGATGAGAGCTCATACTTCACCGGTCCAAATTAGATATATAGAAAAAAATCAACCGCCCATAAAAATTCTTGTTCCGGGAAGGGTTTTTCGTCACGAAGCAACCGATGCCCGTCACGAAATTAACTTTTATCAGGTTGAAGGATTAATGATTGGCGATAGGGGAAAGGTTAGCGCCGCCAATTTTAAAGCGGTTATCGAAGATTTTTTCAGTAAATTTTTCGGAAAAAAAATAACTACTCGTTTAAGACCCGGATATTTTCCTTTCGTGGAGCCGGGATTTGAGATTGATATTTCCTGTTTTATCTGCGGAGGAAAAGGATGCCCCACTTGTAAAAATTCAGGTTGGATTGAGACAATGGGAGCGGGTATGGTTCATCCCTCTGTTTTGAAAAACAGCGGGCTTAATCCAAAGTTTTTTCAGGGATTTGCTTTCGGCATGGGAATGGACAGATTAGCCATGATGAAGTACAAAATTAACGACATTAGACTATTTTACAGCGGAGATTTAAGGTTTCTCCAGCAGTTTTAATTATGATATTCTCCTACGATTGGCTTAAAGAATATATTAAAAAATTACCTTCTCCCGAAAAACTGGCTGAGCTTTTAACAATGCACAGTTTCGAAGTTGAAGAAGTTAAAAAAACAGGGAAAGATTTTGTTTTAAACATCGATATTCTGCCCAACAGGGCAGCAGATTGCTTTTCCCATTGGGGAATTGCCAGGGAAATATCAGCCATTTTGAACGTTAAAAGCCAGATACCGGAGGTAAAAATAACTGAAAACAAGAGAATAAAAGCCAAGAATTTTATTGCAATAGAGAATAAAAACAGAAACGCTTGTCAGCGCTACACGGCCAGAGTGATGACCAATGTTAAGGTTTCTTCCTCTCCCCAATGGCTGAAAGAAAGATTAAAAGTCTGCGGTTTACAATCAATAAACAACATTGTTGACATTGCAAATTACGTGATGCTGGAAACCGGTCAGCCGCTTCATGTTTTTGACAGGGAAAAACTGGAGGGCAATAAAATCATCGTCAGGTTTGCAAAAACCGGCGAAAAATTCGTCAGTTTGGATGATGAGAAATACGATTTAGATGGCGATATTCTGGTCATTGCTGACGCTAAAAAACCGGTGGCCATTGCCGGAATAAAGGGAGGAAAGGGACCGGGCATAACCAGCAAGACAAAGAATATTGTTATTGAATCAGCCAATTTCGATTCCCAGCTTATCCGCAAAGGTTCCAGAAAGACAGGTTTAAGAACAGATGCTTCTTTGAGGTTTGAACACGGGATTGATCCCAATTTAACCGAAACAGCAATAAACCGGGTCGTTTATTTAATTCAAAAAATCAGCAACGGAGAAATAGCCGCGGGTTTGGTTGATGTTTATCCCAAAAAGGTTTTTCCCAAGACAATAAAATTAAACCTGGACTATTTAAGGAGTCTATTGGGAATAGAGATAAAAGAAAAAGAGGTTAAAGACATTTTAAAAAGATTGGGTTTTCAGGTTTTCGGATCAAAAAACTTAACAGTAAAGGTGCCGACTCGGAGAATGGATGTCAGTATTCCCGAAGATTTGATTGAAGAGGTGGGCAGAATTGTCGGTTTTTATAAAATCACCTCCGTTTTTCCAATTTCTTCTTTGGTTCCTCCTAAAAGAAACTTGGATATTTTCTGGGAGGATATGACAAAAAATATTTTGAAAGAAGGGGGTTTTACCGAAGTTTATAATTATTCCTTTTTCGGCGATGGAGAAGCTAAATTATTCGGCTACAATAAAAAAGAATTGATTGAATTGGAAAATCCGGTCAATGAGGAACAAAAATATCTGAGAGCCAGTTTGATTCCCAATTTATTAAAGGATGTGGAAAAAAACTTCAGGCAATTCAAGGAAATTAAGATTTTTGAACTGGGAAAAACTTTCAGAAAAACAAAAACCCTGGAAGAAAAAAGAATGCTGACCGGTCTTGTATCTGGGGATTCGTTTTATGAACTGAAGGGCGCGGTAGACTTGCTTTTGAACAAGTTGGGCATCAGCGATATTTTTTACGACCAGTATCAAGCAACGCCGGAAGAAAGCAAATATTCGGTCTGGTATCCCCAGAAGAGCGCCGAAATTAAAGTTGGCGGAGAGGAAATCGGATTTTTAGGGGAAATTTCTTCAAAGGTTGTGGAAAATTTTAAGATAAAAGGAAAGGTTGTTTTGTTTGACATTGATTTTGAAAAATTACAGAAACTTTGTTCAGAAGAGACGATTTATCAGCCAGTCTCTCGTTATCCTGCCGCTGTCAGAGATTTAGCAGTTTTAGTGCCGCACCAGACTCGAGTGGAAGAAGTTTTAAATAAAATCGAAACGGTTGGCGGAAAGTTAGTCAGCGACATTGACCTCTTTGACATCTACGAGGGAGAGGAAATACCCGGAGGTAAAAAGAATTTGGCCTTTCATATAATTTTTCAAGCAGAAGATCGAACCCTTTTTTCAAAAGAAATTGAGGAGCTCCAAAATAAGATAATTAAAGCTCTGGAAGAAAACCCAGAGTGGGAAGTCCGCAAATAAATATGGTTCGCAAAAAAACCAAAAAAACTGAATCAACTTACGAGGCAAAGGACATTTATGTCTTGGAAGGTTTGGAGCCGGTAAGAAAAAGACCGGCAATGTATATTGGAACCACTGGATCCGAAGGTCTCCATCACTTAATCTGGGAGTGTGTTGATAATTCTTTGGACGAAGCGATGGCAGGTTACGCAAAAAATATTGAGGTTACTCTTTTGCCGGGCAATCGGGTAAAAACAATTGATGATGGTAGGGGGATACCGGTTGAAAAACATCCTCAGACAAAAAAATCAGCTTTGGAAACGGTAATGACCACTTTGCATGCTGGAGCAAAATTTGGCGGTAAAGCTTATCAGGTAGCTGGCGGACTGCATGGAGTTGGCGTTTCGGTGGTTTGCGCTTTATCTTCTTGGATGAGAGTCGAAGTTTGCCGCAGTGGACAAAGATTCTGTCAAGAATACGTTAAGGGAAAACCAAAAACCAAAGTCAAAAAAGAGGAGAAATGCAAGCAAACTGGAACAGCGGTAATTTTTGAGCCAGACCTAGAAATTTTCAAGGAAATTAAATTTGACCTGAAAAAAATTTTAAATCACTTAAGGCAGCAGGCTTATTTGACTAAGGGGGTTAGAATAACTGTTAAAGATCAGCGGGGCCCGGAGAAACGGAGCTACGCCTTTTATTTTGAAGGAGGCCTTGCTTCTTATGTTAAATATTTAACTCGGGGAATAACCCCTCGCCATCCAAACATTTTTTATGGCTCGGGGGAAAAAAATGGAATTATTGTTGAGACCGCTCTTCAATATACCGAAGAATACGAATGTTATGAAGAGTCCTTCGCCAACAACATTTATACCGGAGAGGGCGGCACTCATTTAACTGGTTTTAGAACTGCCTTAACCAGAACCTTTAATGACTATGCGAGAAAAAACGGTCTTTTAAAAGAATCCGACGAGAATTTTAATGGGGAGGATATTAGAGAAGGGTTAACCGGAACAGTGGCAGTTAAAATAAGAGAACCCCAATTTGAAGGTCAAACAAAAGCTAAATTGGGGAACCCTGAGGCGAAAGCAGCTGTCGAGGCAGTGGTTGGAGAAACCTTAACTGATTTTTTAGAAAGAAATCCTCAAGATGCCCGCTCTATTATTGAAAATTGTCTAATAGTAGCTAAAGCCAGAAAGGCAGCTAAAGTTGCCAGGGAAACAGTTTTAAGAAAAGGAATTTTGGAGGGGTTAGCCCTGCCGGGAAAATTAGCCGATTGCTCTTCTAAAAACCCCGAAGAGTCAGAACTTTATATAGTGGAAGGAGAGAGTGCTGGAGGCTCAAGTCGTCAGGCCAGAGATCGCCATTTCCAAGCCATCTTACCCTTGCGGGGGAAAATTTTAAATGTCGAAAGAGCTCGTTTGGACAAAATCTTAGCCTCAAAAGAAATTAGATCTTTGATTATTGCCTTAGGGACTGCCATTGCCGAAGATTTCAATATTGATAAAGCGAGATATCATAGGATAATAATTATGTGTGATGCGGATTCTGACGGAAATCACATAAGAACCTTGCTTTTGACTCTATTTTTTCGCTATTTTAAACCAGTAATTGAAAAAGGCTATCTTTACATTGCCCAGCCTCCTCTCTATAAAATTCAGACTGGAAAACAAATCGAATATGCTCACGCTGAAGAAGATAAAGCCGAGATTTTAAACTCGATGAGAAAACAAAAAGTTCTTTCTCCCTCTATTCAAAGATATAAGGGTTTGGGAGAAATGAACGCCTCCGAGCTTTGGGAGACAACCATGAATCCAGAAAATAGGGTTTTACTTCAGGTTAATATCGAAAATGCCAAAGAGGCAGATAGAATTTTCGATATCCTGATGGGAGACGAAGTTTTACCCCGCAAAAAGTTTATCCAAACACATGCCAAGAAAGTCCGAAATTTGGATATTTAGAAACCTTGACATCTAAATTCTATTCGGCTATCATAAACTCGATGGCCGTCGAGGCCATTTTAAAATCGACGGAGTCGACTTATAGTGCAGCGTTAAAATAAATTCATATGAAAATTTTTACTAAAATTACAACTTTTTTAAAAGAAGTTAGGTTGGAAATGAAAAAAGTTAATTGGCCCTCCAGGCAAGAAACTATCAGAAAGACTCTGGTTGTTATTGGAATTTCAGTAGCCATCGCCACCTTTTTAGGCGCCATCGATTTTATCCCCACAACCTTATTAAATAAATTTATATTATAAATTGTGCCGAAACAACAATTACCTCAACAAAAAAATTGGTATGTCATTCACACTTACTCCGGTTATGAAGATGCGGTAGCTAAAGCGCTAAAACAGAGGGTGGAGTCTTTAGGGATGGAAGATAAAATTTTCAATGTTATTGTCCCGAAAGAAAAAAAGATTAAAATAAAAGATGGGAAAAGGAAAGTGGTGGAAGAAAAAGTTTATCCTGGCTATGTTTTAGTGGAAATGATTGTTACTGATGATTCCTGGTACGTGGTGAGGAATACCCCAAATGTCACTGGTTTTGTTGGAGCTGGCACCACTCCGGTCCCCGTTTCAAAAGAAGAGATTGATAACCTGATGAAAAGAATGGGGGTGGAGGAGCCCCAGTATAAGATTGAAGTTAAAGTGGGGGATTTAGTAAAAATTACCGACGGTCCCTTTAAAGATTTTGATGGGAAAGTTTCTGAAATCGATGAAGAAAGGGGTAAGGTAAAGGTTTTAGTCAATATGTTCGGCCGAGACACCCCAGTTGAGTTAGATTCACTACAAATAAAGAAAGTATAGTCGCTTGGGCATTGCTCTCTCTCTTATATGGCTAAAAAAATAAAAGCAATTATAAAATTACAAATCCCAGCTGGCCAGGCTACTCCGGCCCCACCGGTGGGCCCGGCTTTGGCTCCGCACGGCTTAAACATTGGCGAATTTTGCCAGAAATTTAACGAAGTCACCAAAAATCAAATGGGCTGGACTCTTCCAGTCGAAATTACGGTTTATGAAAATAGAACCTATGATTTAAAGATAAAACAACCACCAGCTTCTGAATTGTTGAAAAAAGCGGCTGGAATTGAAAAAGGTTCCGGCGAGCCCCAAAAAACCAAAGTTGGCAAAATCACCCGAGAGCAATTAAGAAAAATTGCTGAGCAAAAAATGGTAGATTTAAATGCCGAAGACATTGAAGCAGCAATGAAAATAATCGAGGGCACCGCCAGGAATATGGGAATTACAATTGAATAAGGCTATAATGTAATAGCGCCTAATTAGGCATCACCACAATGATTCTCTCTGACCGCGATATAAAAAAATATCTCAAATTAGGAAAAATCAAGATAAAGCCCAAGCCAATTTTTAAAGAACAGCTAGGGCCCTGCTCAATTGATTTGCATTTGGGCAATGTTTTCAAAACTTTTAAAGCCGCCCCTTACCCTTACTTGGATATTAAAAGAAAGATTGATTTTGAGGAGTTTATGGAAGAAATAGTAATCAAAGATGGCGACCCATTTATTTTACAACCGAAATCTTTTGTTTTAACCGCCACTAAAGAAGAATTCTCCATCGACGATGATTTAATGGCTCGGCTCGACGGAAGAAGTTCTTTGGGTAGATTGGGAATAGTGGTTCATTTAACTGCCGCTAGATTTGACCCTGGTTGGCAAGGAAAAGCAGTGATGGAGCTGGGAAATATGGGAATTATGCCGGTTGTTTTATATGCCGGAGTGACGAGGATTTGTGCTTTGACTTTCGAAACTCTTTCCAGCCCGGCTGAAATCCCTTATTTAAAACAAAAAGATCACAAATACGCTAATCCAAAATCTCCTCAGGCCAGCAAATTAAATCAAGAAATTAAAACCAGGAAGAGTTAATCATGACTCCTCTTTTGACCTCGGATTTAAAAGTTAAATTTTTAGGAATAACCCCGCTCCTTAAAGATAAGGGCGGGGTTTTAAATCCCCAAGAAATTGCTGCTTTTTCTGCCCGCTTGACCTTTAAAGGGAAATCCATAAAAGACCTTTTAAAAGAGAGCTTAAAAAAAGGAGAAAATCTAAAAGAAAGAATTGGTAAAATTTTACAAAAATCTTCACTCGTCGGCCATGCCTCAATTGCCACCACGCCCTCTCTTTGTCTGAATTATGAAGGAAGTAAATTTTTAGATTCAGCTCTAACCGGCATTGTTTTTTCTTCTTCTTTGGTTTCCTCTGGCAGGCGAACCGCCACTGCTGAAAAAGACATCGTTTACCCCAATCGAATTTTCAAAAATAAAAAAGCAAGAAAAATCTACCAGGCTATTTCAGAAAGAATTATAAAATTTTTCAATTTCCTTTTATCCCAAGGAATTCAAAAAGACGAAGCAAGTAAAATCTTACAATACGGAATTTATGGCACTGGCATAATTCAACTGCCGATTGAGACGATTATCGGGCTAAAAAGAGAGTGGATAGCTGAAAAAGATTGGATGCCAGAAGAAATTGGCATTTTATTAAAAAAAATAGAAAAAGAGGCAAAAAAAATGGGAGTTGACTTGCTATATGCCACCAGAGAAGCGGCTCCGAGAAATGTTTACCCTTATCCAAATATTTTTAAAAATCCAAAAAACCAAAATTTAGTTAGAGGGCTTCGGAAGACCGAAAAATTAGTCGATGGCTCAAAATTGATCTCGCTAGATATCTTGATTACCCCAGAATTAAAAAAGAAATTGGTAAATTTAGAGAGAAAGAAAAAAGAGACATTTTCTTCTTTAAAACGCATTAAAAAAGAGTGGTTAAATCTTTTATCCCCACTTCAAGAAATTCTCCGAGATTATAATCTAGCTTTAAGACTTAAGGTTTTGTCTTCTATTCCTTGGCGGGTCTGGGGAGAAAAAAAGAGACATCGAACCTGCCTTCAAATTATAGAATCGATTTATTATTGTATTGAAAGAGCGGCCGAAGTTTTTAAAAAATATAAGAATCAAATTAAAGGAGTCGATGAACATTCGTTCATCTCCACCCTTCGCTCCGCTCGGGTAATTGAAGAAGTTTTTTCTATCCCGCCATCAATAAAACAAAATAAAAAACTTTTATCAGAGTATCTTTCAATTGCCCTTGCAGCTTTCGAGGGTTATCAAAGTTTGATTGATTTAAAAATTAAACCCAGAGAAGCCATTTTCTTAATCCCCCGGGCAGTAAAAATCGATATCTTACAAGAATACGATTTATATAATCTTTTAACAGGTTACTATCCTTTGCGGCTCTGTCCAACTGCTGAAGAAGAAATGAGAAGAAATACTCTAAAAGAAGCAGCCCAAATTAAAAATGCCCTATCCGAAAAAGGTTTGGGATTTTTGAATAAATTTATTGGTCCAAAATGTCAGATTGTTGGTTTTTGTCCGGAAGAGAAAAGTTGCCCGATGATTTTATCTTCAGTAAAAAACTATAATGAAAAATTTCACCAGGAAATGAAAACCGAGCTGAAAAGACAATTTGAAAAAAACTTTAAAAATTTAGGGTAGTCGAAGAGATAAATCTCTTCTCCACCTGCGTTTTTATAAATAAAAACTTGGTAATCAATGAATTTTCAATTCATTTCAATTTTCAATAAATTTTCAATTTATTTCAATATATGATTTTAGGTGTTAAAAAACTTTTAGAGCTGGTTAAGAAAAAGAAATTGGTTGAGAATCTTTCGGAAAGAGAATTGAAAAACCCAGAAGGAGCGGGTTTTGATATTAGAATAGGGGAGTTATATGAAGTTAAAGGAAAAGGGTTTTTAGGAGTTGAAGAAAGGGAAACGCCAGAGATTAAACTTATAGCAAAAGTCGATGAACTTCGTTCATCTCCACCCTTCGCTGACGCTCGGGTATTTGATAAGAAAAAAATAAAGAAAGTTTTCCTTCGGCCGAGGACTTATTATTTAATGAAAACAATTGAAAAGTTAAACCTCCCTGAAAATCTTTTAGCTCTCTTTACTCCTCGTTCAACTCTTTATCGTTCAGGTGTTTATATTTTTGGCGGCCAAACCGCTCCAGGATATAAAGGCGAATTAACAACCGGAATTTTTAATTTTCGAGACGAGAAATTTAAATTGGAAATGGGAGCCAGGGTGATGCACATTATGTTTTTTGAAGTCAAAGGCAAATCAAATCTCTATCGCGGCCAATGGCAAGGCGGTAGAATTACCACCAAGAAAAAAGAAAAACAAATATGATTAGAAATTCACATAAAGGAAAATTCACCCGCCAAATAGCCCCGTCCCTTTCAGATAAAGGGCGGGGTTTAGGCGGGATCATTGACCATACAAATATAAGACCCGATGTAACCGCCGAAGACATTAAAAAGACCTGTCAGGAAGCCAAAACTTATGGTTTTCGGGGAGTTTGTGCCAATCCTGAATGGGTGAAATTAGTTAAAAATGAGTTAAAGGGAAGAGAAATTAAAGTAATTTGTTTAGTTGATCCGCCAATCGGCGATAGTCCGCATAAAAAAAGAGTAAAAGTTTCCCAAAAAGCAAAAAGAGATGGAGCCGATGAATTAGATGTGGTCATCAATATCCCAGCCCTTAAACACGGGAAATGGGATGAGGTCTTAGAAGATTTGAAAGAAATTTGCAAAATTTTGCCCACAAAAGTAATTATTGGCTCGGGATATTTAACTGACGAAGAACTAAAAAAAGCTTCAAAAATCGTCAAAGAAGCCGGAGCCATTTGTGTTAAAACTGCCACTGAAAAAGACCCCCTTGAACATCGAGAATTAAAAGAAAAGTTTTATCATCTAAAATTGATGCGTCAAGGAGCTCCCGGACTTCTTATTAAAGCCGCCGGCGGAATCAGAACACTTTCTGACGCAAAAGAAGCAATAAATGCCGGCGCTGACATTATTGGAACAAGCTCCGGAGTGGAAATTATGAAAGAAATTGGAAATTAGTTATTTTATGGAATATCAACCAACAATTGGCCTCGAAATACATGTTGAGCTGAATACAAAAAGTAAAATGTTTTGCGGCTGTAGAAATAATCCTGATGCGAAGACTCCTAACTCCGAGATCTGTCCCATATGTCTCGGACACCCCGGAACCCTTCCAGTCATCAACAAAGAAGCAGTAAGAAAAACAATTAAAACGGGCTTGGCTCTAAATTGTCAAATTCCCGAATATTCCCAATTCGATAGAAAAAATTATTTTTATCCTGATTTGCCCAAAGGTTATCAAATAAGTCAGTTTTATAAACCTTTATGTATAAAGGGTTATTTGGAAATAGGGGGCAAAAAAATACGAGTCAGAGAGGTTCATTTGGAAGAAGATACCGGAAGATTGGTTCATCCCGAAGGTGCAGACTATTCCTTGGTTGATTTTAATCGGGCCGGAATTCCATTGATGGAATTAGTAACGGAACCCGATTTAAATTCAGCCAAAGAAGCAAGAAAATTTGCCGAGGAGTTACAATTGATTTTGAGGTATCTCAATGTTTCTGGCGCCGATATGGAAAAAGGGGAAATGAGAGTTGAAGTTAATATCAGTTTAGCTCCAGGCTCAAAGCGCAAAGCGCAAAAGTTAGGAACAAAAGTGGAAATTAAAAATTTAAACTCATTTCGAGCGGTTGAAAAGTCAATCGATTATGAGATAAAAAGACAAGAGAAAATTTTAAAGTCGGGGAAAAAAGTGATTCAAGAAACTCGAGGTTGGCTCGATATAAGAGGAGTGACAGTCTCTCAGAGGGAAAAAGAATACGCTCATGATTACAGGTATTTTCCCGAACCCGATTTACCAATTTTACATTTAGGAACGCCAGAATATTTAAATGAAATTAGAGCCGAAATCCCCGAACTTCCCCAGCAAAAAAGAGAAAGATTTAAAAAAGAATATGAGTTAGATGAAAAAAATGTTGAGGTTTTTGTTTCCAATAAAAATTTAGGCGAATATTTCGAAAAAGTGGTTTCTGAATTTGAACCCCGACTGTCCAAGGAAAAACTTCTTAGTTTAATTAAATTAGCCACTAATTATTTAATCACCGATTTGCTGGGTCTTCTCAAAAAAACTTCGATTACTGACGAGGACTTTCTAATTACGCCAGAAAACTTCGCCGAGTTTATCACCCTAATCCATGACGGAAAAATCTCAAGCAAAATCGCTAAGCAGATTTTATCTGAAATGTTTAGAACCGGCGCCGACCCTTCTCACATTATTGAAGAAAAGGACTTGATTCAAATTACTAATGAAACTGATATTAAAAAAATCATTGAAGAGGTTATTGCAAAAAATAAAAAAGCAGCTGAAGATTTTAAAAAAGGAAAAGAAAACGCTTTCCAATTTTTAATCGGCCAGGTAATGGCCCAAACTAAAGGAAAAGCCAATCCCCAAATTGTAAGTTGGCTCTTAAGGGAGATCTTGACAAAAATGAAATAAAATGATAATATAAAACCGTCCTTTGAACAATTTTGTTGGATATGAGATGAAAAAAATGAACAAAGAGATGGTAGAAGCACTGACCTCGGACGGAGCGTACAAGTACGTCGCGAAAATGGCCTTAGCTGGGTATATTAAAGCGGGCTACGTGATTGGAGTAAAACTAGATAACTCCTTCACGATAAATGACCTCAGGCGCATTGCGCATCAGGAGGGCGGAATCGTAATCGTTGAATACGAGAAGGGCGCAAAACATATTAAAGTGCGTCCCTCAAAAAGGAGAGACCATGAAGAAGGTAAGGGAAGTATTGGACGGCGACCAGAAGGTTCTTCCTTTGGAGATCATTAACCAGAAGGTTCTTCCCTTGGAGATCATTAACCAGAAGGTTCTCATTAACCAGAAGGTTCTCTGGTTAACGAGAACCAAAAAAAGAGGGGGAAAACTCAAAAAAAAGAGTTCAAGAACCCTCTTTTTCACTTTAGAAAATCCTTTACTAATTTTTCAGCTTCTTTTTGATTTTTTACCCAGTGAATTCTTTTATCCCTTTTAAACCAGGTCATTTGGCGACGAGAATAATCATAAAGTTCTTTTAGGGAGTTTTCAATCATTTCCTCGTAATTTAATTTTTTTTGCAAATATTGAGAGAGAACTCGATAATGAATTCCGAATTCTTCAATTTTTTTCCACGAAAGGCCAGATTTTTTTAATCTTTTTACCTCAGTAATCAACCCGATTTTTAGCCAATTTAAAAATCTTTTTTTAATCAATTTTTTAAGTTTTTCCGGTGATTTTTTAATGCCAATCGTTAAGATGGGGCAGGAGAGAGGTTGTTTTTTAAAAGGAGGAACAGGCCCTTTTGTTTTTAAAACGATTTCAATCGCTCGAATTAACCTTCGGGGATTTTTTTTCTCAATTGTTCTTGCTCTTTTGGGGTCAAGCTTTTTTAGTTTTTTAAAAAGTTCCTCAACTCCTAACTTGTTGAGGTCTGACCTCAGTCGCCAATCTGGCCTTACCTCCGGAATTGTTATCCCATCGACTACCGCTTGAATATAAAATCCGGTTCCGCCACATAAAATAGGAATTTTACCCTGTCGAAGAAGTTTGCCTTTTTTGAAGTTTCCCTTCTTCTTTACCTCGCTTCTGTTTACAGAAGCTCGGTTTTTAAAGATTTTATTTATTGCTTCGAGAGCCAATTTTCGATATTGAACAACAGTAAATCTTCTTTTTGGGCTAGCTACATCCAAAAGATAATGGGGGATACCTCCCCTGCCTTTTTTAGTTATTTTCCCAGTTCCAATATCCATTCCTTTATATACCTGTCTTGAATCGGCGGAGATAATTTCACCGTTAAATTTTTTAGCCAATTCTACGGCCATTTCGGATTTTCCCGAAGCCGTCGGCCCCAAAATAACAATAAGTTTATTAGACATGTTGTTTCTCAATTGTTTCCCTTAAAATTTTTTCTCTTTTCTTTTTTTCTGCCAAAGGGACATCGTCTTTCATTTGCCAGGCCGCTGTTCCCGGTCGAGGAGAATATTTAGCAAAATAAGCAATGTTGAATTTAATTTCTTTAAATAATTTGACAGTATTTTCAAATTGCGATTTAGTTTCCCCAGGGAAACCAACAATGACATCGGTTGATAAATTAATATTTGGAATTTTTTTACGGATTTTTTTAACTAAACTTTTATATTGTTCAACCGTATATGGCCGGTTCATTTTCTTCAGTATTTCATTATCGCCTGATTGAACGGGTAAGTTAAGATATTTAGCCGCTTTCTCAGAATTAGCCATAACATCAATTAATTCCTCAGAAAAATCTGCAGGATGAGGGCTCATAAATCTTATCAAGAAATTACCAGGAATATCATTTACTAATTCTAAAAGTTTAGCAAAATTGACTGAGGTGTCTGTTGGCGAAGCGTACTCATTGACATTTTGACCCAAAAGCCAAATTATTTCTTTAAATCCTTTTTCGACTACATTTTTTATTTCCTTTAAAATTTCTTTGTGGTTACGACAAACCAAAGGCCCCCGGACAAAAGGAACGACGCAATAAGAACAAAAATTATTACAACCATTTGAAATCGGGACAAAAGCCGCCGATTTATCTTGGTATTTTGTCGAAGAGGTAAATCTCTTCTTCACTTTCGCCCCGCTATCGCGGGGCTCGGTAGGCTGATGTTCCAACAAATCTTTAAACCTTAAAATCTGGTCAAACCCTTTAGCAAACTTTGGCCTATCTTTTTTAAGAATACAACCGGTTAAGACAACTTTTAACTTTTCATTTTTAACTTTTAACTTGGCGAAATCTCTGATTTTGCCATAAACCCTGTCGACCGCTGATTGTCTAACCGAACACATATTAACCACGATTAAATCAGCCTCATTGATTTCCGAAGCAGGTTCGTAACCCCTGCTTTCTAAAACTGTAGCAATTCTTTCCGAATCCGATTTATTCATTTGGCAGCCATAAGTGATAATATGATACTTTTGCATACCACCCATTTTATAACAGAAAAACGGCCCGTTCAAGGCCGTTTTTCTTTAACCTTTAAATCTTTAGATTTAGGACTTTTTATTTTCTATTTCTATTTTGATTTTATCTATAAATTTATTCAATTTCATTGAGCCCAGGTCTTTATTTTTCGAGCGCACTCTAACCGATTTCGCTTTCATTTCTTTATCGCCAACCACCAAAAGATAGGGGATTTTTTGAATTTCTCCCTCTCTTATTTTTTTCGAAACCGTCTCATTTTCATTCTTCAATTCACAACGTAGCCCGGCGGCGTTGAGTTCTCGGGTTACTCCCTGGGCGTATTTTTCGTGGCGAGAGCTAACCGGAATTATCCAGGTTTGAACTGGAGCTAACCAAAAGGGCAGAGCGCCAGCATAATGTTCAAGCAAAACTCCAATAAATCTTTCAATTCCCCCCAATAAAGCCCGATGAATCATTATTGGACGTTGTTTTTTTCCTTTCTGGTCAATGTAAGTCATGTCAAAACGCTCAGGTAAATTGAAATCAAGTTGAATTGTTGTACATTGCCAAGCTCTTCCCAAAGCATCTTTAATTTTTATATCAATTTTCGGACCGTAAAATGCTCCACCGCCGCGATCAATCTCATGTTTTAATTTGAGTTTCTCAAGAGCGTATTTCAGAGAGTTTTCTGCCTTTTTCCAAATTTTAGGGGTGCCAACAAATTTTTCAGGTTGAGTCGAAAGGTAAACATCGAATTCCTTAAATCCAAAGTCTTTTAAGATTTTATAGGTTAATTTAAGAGTAGAAAAAAGTTCTTGAGAGAGTTGGTCAGGGGTACAAATAATATGAGCATCATCTTGAGTGATTTGTCGGACTCGAACCAAACCGAGTAAGGTGCCTGACCTTTCATATCTATAAACCGTTCCCATTTCGGTGTAGCGAATAGGGAGGTTCTTATAGCTTCTGATTTTTGTTTTGTAAATTGCGATATGAAAAGGACAATTCATTGGCTTTATCTGATAATCATCTTTTTCCTCTTTGCCAGTTTCCTCCAAATGCATTGGTGGCATCATATTTTCTTTGTAAAAATCAAGATGGCCAGAAACTTTCCAGAGATTAAGTTTTGCAATATGGGGGGTGTCTACTAATTGATAGCCCGCTCTCAAATACTGATTTAAGGCATAATCCACAATAATTTTCTTTAAAATTGCTCCTTTAGGATGCCATAAAATAAGACCTGGTCCAATATTTTCATCGATGTGGAATAAATCTAATTTTAGACCTATATCACGATGGTCTCTTTTTTCTGCCTCAGCTTCTTTTTGGAGATATTCTTCTAATTCTTTTTTTGTTTGGAAAGCCACTCCATAAATTCTGGTCAACATTGGATTTCTTTCTGAACCTCGCCAATAGGCGCCAGCAATTTTTGTTAATTTAAAAGAATCAATTATTTCTTTTGCTTGCCCTGAATGTAATTGAAGGGTCGATTTAATATGAGGACCCTTGCACAAATCAACAAATTCTCCCGATTTATAAATTGTTAATTTTTCTCCCGGCAGTTCTTTTATCAACTCTAATTTATATGGCTGCTTATTGAATAACGTAATGAGGCTTCGCCTCATTACAGTTTCTTTTTTGAAGGTAATATTTTTTTTGATGATTTCCTTCATTTTTTTCTCAATTTTCGGCAAGTCATTAAGGGATAGTCCCTCCTTCGCTAAAGCTTCGGAGGGCAAGGTAAAATCATAATAAAATCCCTGCTCAATTGCCGGCCCAATTCCAAAGCAGGTTCCAGGGTATAATTCCTGGACCGCAGCGGCCAAAATATGAGCTAATGAGTGTCTAATTATTTCAATTTTCATGCTTTTTCAATGATTTCTTCGATGACGCGAGCGAGGCAAAGCCGAGCGAAGCGTGGAGAAGAAATTTTATGTTTCTTCTATAATTTCTTCGACTTCTTCACAAATTAGTTTTGGGACACCATCTCGGTTGTCAATTCTTCCCGAGACCAAAACGATTTTATTCTCCCGAAAGGCGCTGGGGTTCCTTTCAATTACTCCCGGGAAAACAACAACTTCGATTTTACTAGTTAAATCTTCTAAACTCAAAAAAAGCATTGGTTTGCCAGTTCTGGTGATAATCTTTTTGATTTTGGATATTATTCCCCCGATTCTAATTTGACGATTAATTAGGGCAGAATTTATTTTTGAGATAGCCAAAGCTTTTTTTTCTAAAGATTTTTGAAACTCCTCTAAGGGATGGCTGCTGACGTAAAGGCCTAATAATTCTTTTTCCCAACTTAATTTCTCAGCTTGAGAAGCCGGAATAGTGGGGGTTAATTTTATCCCAGATCTAAAAACGGGCTGACTAAGGGATAGACCGTCAAAAAGACCCCTTTGACCATTGGATTTCATCCTTTGAGTTTCCTTTGACCATTCTAATAAATTTTCCAGATTAAATAAAAGCTGATTTCTTTCGGCAAGCCTATCAAAAGCCCCGGCCTTGATTAAACTTTCCAAGGATTTTTTATTTAAATCTTTTGAATTTACTCGATTAACAAAGTCGGCAATTGAAGGATAGGGACCGGAACCCTTTCTCTCTTTAACAATAACCTCAACAACGTTAGAGCCGACATTTTTTATCACCGACAACCCAAAACGGATCATCTGCGGCGGCACTACCGTAAAGTTTTCTAAACTCTCATTTATATCCGGCGGTAAAACTTTAATCCCCATTTTTTTACATTCTTCGATTAGAAAACCAATTCTTTCGACATCAGCTTTTTCTGAAGTTAAGAGAGAAGCCATAAATTCGACCGGGAAGCGGGCTTTTAAATAGGCAGTTTGATAAGCGATAGTGGCATAACAGGTAGCATGGCTTTTATTAAAGGAATAGCTGGCAAAGGGTTCTATCCAGTGCCAAATTTGCTGAGCAATATTTTCTCTTATCCCATTACTTTTTGCTCCTTCAATAAACTTTTCTTTCTGAGCCATCAGTAATTTCTTTATTTTCTTTCCGATGGCTTTTCTCAAAACATCAGCTTCAGAGAGAGTAAATCCGGCCAGCTCCTGGACAATTTTCATCACCTGTTCTTGATAAATACAAATCCCGTATGTTGATTCTAAAATTGGCTTTAGTTTTGGATGTAAATATTCCACCTTCTTTTTCTTGTGTTTCCCATCGATATATTCAGGGATGAGAGCCATGGGACCCGGTCGATAAAGAGCTACCATGGCTATAATATCTTCAAATTCAGTTGGCTTTAATTGTTTAAGGTACCTCCGCATACCGTCGCTTTCCAATTGAAATACCCCAACTGCTTCTCCTTTTTGCAAAAGTCGAAAGGTATCTTTATCATCCAAAGGAATACCGTCAATATCAATTTTTTTGCCCTGAACTTTATAAATTCGAGATATGGTGTCCTCAATGATGGTCAAGTTTTTCAAACCAAGGAAATCCATTTTTAAAAGACCGAGGTCTTCGATGGAGTGCATTTCGTATTGAGTGACAATGGTTTTATCATCTTGGGTGGGATGTTGCAAGGGGACGATATTGTCTAAGGGTTCCTGGGAAATCACCACGCCACAGGCATGGGTTGAGGCATGGCGAGCCACCCCTTCTAATTTTTTGGCAAAATCAATCAGTTTGCGAGCTTTTTCATCATCTAGATAAAGCTGGCGAAATTCCGAAACCTGGGCTAAGGTTTGATCGAGAGTTGAACCAAAGGGAATCATTTTAGCGAGCTGGTCGCAGAAACCATAACTATAACTAAGGGCTCTTCCGACATCCCTAATTACTGCTCTGGCAGCCATTGTTCCAAAGGTAATAATTTGAGCCACTTTATCGCGACCGTATTTTTGAGCCACATAATCAATAACTTCGTCTCTTCTTCTATCAGCAAAATCAAGATCGATATCGGGAAGTCCGGCCATTCTCCCCGGATTCCAAAATCTTTCAAATAAAAGATTATATTTTAATGGGTCAACGGTGGTGATGTTGAGCAGATAGGACACTAAAGACCCGGCGACTGAGCCGCGACCCGGGCCGACTACAATTCTGTTTTCTTTAGCCCAGTTGACAAAATCTTGGACAATTAAAAAATAAGACGCGAAACCGGTTTGGCGAATGGCTGCCAGTTCATAATTTAATCTATCAAGAATTTCCTTTTTGGTATTCTCTCCATATCTTTTCTTAATTCCCTGGTAGCAGAGTTCTTCTAAATATTCCTCAGGGGATTTTTCAGAGAGAACCTCAAATTTAGGAAGTTTAATTTTTCCCAGCTCAAATTGAAAATTACAGCTATCTGCAATTTTTTGAGTGTTTTCTATTGCTTCCGGCAGGTCTTTAAAATCTTGAATCATTTGCTCGGGACTCCGAAGGGAGAAATCATCTTCTTTCAAAGTTAATCTTTCGGGGTTGTTAGGGTTAGCTCCGGTATTAATTAACATTAAAACGTCTTGGGCTTCAGCGTCTTCTGGTCGCAAATAATGGACATCATTGGTAGCCACCAAAGGAATGCCAAATTTTTTTGAAATGGTAACAATGCCACGATTGACAGTTTTTTGGTCCCGGGAATTGGGGTGGTGTTGGATTTCTAAATAAAAATTATCTTTGCCAAAAATCTCCTGATAGCGGAAAGCGATTTTTTCTGCCTCATCCATTTTTTTTGCCAAAATCATTTGGGGAATTTTTCCGGTCAGGCAGGCAGAGAGAGCAATGAGCCCTTCCGAGTACTTAGCTAATAATTCCTCATCCACCCTTGGTTTATAATAAAAGCCCTCCAGGTGGGCTTTAGTTAAAAGTTTTACTAAGTTTTTGTAACCCTGCTCATTTTTTATTAGTAAAACCAGGTGATATCTTTTATCGTCAATATTGGGCCTTTCCTGGCTCATTCTTTCAAAGGCAAGATAGATTTCCGAACCAATAATGGGTTTGATTCCTCTTTCCTTTGCTTTTTTATAGAACTCAATTGCTCCATAAAGGGCCCCATGGTCGGTTAAGGCACAGGAGTCCATTCCCAGTTTTTTGACATAATCTAAAAGCTCATCAATTTTAGGCAGGCCATCGAGCAGCGAATAATGGGAGTGAACGTGAAGATGAGTGAACTTCATAGACCGAGCTCGCTTTAGCGAGCGAAGGTGAAGATGAGATTTATCTCATCGCCAACCGAGTCCGCCTCTGGCGGATGAAGGTGAAGATGAGATTTATCTCATCGCCAACCGAGATTTTATTTATAAGGGCGAAGCCCTCTTCGCCAATTAGTTTATTTTAATTTTTTCAAAAAACAAAGTCAACATGGTAAAATGAAAAAATGAAATACCCGAGTTTGGGAGAGGAAAAAAAGTTGTGGAGAAGGAGATTGAAAAAAGTAGTTTGTTTAGACGAGGCCGGAAGAGGACCACTCGCTGGCCCAGTAGTGGCCGCCGCCGTTTTGATACTAAATACCAAATACCAAATACTAAATACAAAAATTAGAGATTCCAAAAAACTCTCCCAGAAGCAACGCGAAAAGATTTATAAAATCATAATCAAAGATTCGGATATAAAGTGGGGGATAGGCAGGGTTTCGGAAAAGGTGATTGATAAAATCAACATCAAAAATGCTGCCGAGTTGGCGATGGAAAAAGCCCTTAAAAAGTTAAGATGTAAGCCTGACTTTTTAATAATTGACGGTAACCACATCAAAAACCGAAAACTCAAATCTATAAACCACAAACTCATTGTTAAGGGAGATGAAAAAGTTTTTTCCTGCTCCGCGGCTTCAATAATTGCCAAGGTTAGCCCAGACCGAATAATGCTGCGCTATCACAAAAAATTTCCCCGATATGGCTTTGATAGACATAAAGGCTATCCAACTAAATATCATTTGGCTAAATTGAAGAAATACGGACCTTGTAAGATACACCGGAGATCATTTAGACCAGTAGCTGAAATAAAGAAATCAAAATGCTAAACCAGAGCACAAAAATTTATTTTTGTGCTCGGCCGAGCACATAAAGCTTTATGTGCTCTGGAAATATGGCCCCTGTATAATTCACAGGAAATCATTTAAACCATTGAAAAGATTTAATTGATGTGCTACTATAATTTTTGAGATTCTTAATATCGGTAATACCAATGGGTGGAGTACCAAAACAACATCATACCAGATCAAGCATAAATCAGAGGAGGATGCATATTTTTATTAAACCTTCGCATTTGGCGGTTTGTCCAAAATGCGGGAAACCGGTTCTATCCCACACTGCTTGTTTTAACTGTGGATATTATAAAGGGGTTGAAATAATTGATGTTTTGAAAAAATTGACTAAAAAAGAGAGAAAGAAAAGAGAAAAAGAAATGGCCGCCAAGGGAACAGAGGAAAAAGAAAAAGCAAAAGCAAAACCTTTAACTCTGGAGGAATTATCAAAGAGATAATTTCCAATTGAAAATTTAGCTATGTCATCAAGGCATTTATCAAGAAGTATTGGTATGCAATCTCTTTATGAATGGGATTTTTCCGGAAAGCGAGTAGATTTGACTAAGATTGTTGAAAAAAACATTAAGGAATTTGGGCCGGGTTTGGAAGACGAGAGTTTTATCTGGCAATTAGTTACCGGGGTAGTTGAGCATCTCCCTGAAATTGATAAAATTATTGAAAAAGCTGCTCCCGAGTGGCCAATTGACCAAATCACCATTATTGATAGAAATGTTTTGAGGATTGGTCTTTATGAATTATTATTTGGCGATAAGGAGGCGGTTCCGCCAAAAGTAGCCATAAATGAAGCCATTGAATTGGCAAAAAGCTTTGGCGGCGAGTCGTCGGGAAAATTTATCAACGGAGTATTGGGGACAGTATATAAAGAAATTGAAAAGTAATGTCAAATGTCAAAGCTCAGATGTCAAATCAAATCCAAAGCTCAAATGTCAAAAGTGTTTTAGATTTTGGATTTTGACATTGATTTGAAATTTGGATTTTGTCATTTGGATTTATTAAATGAAAGACTTTTCAGTACTTGAGAAGCAATTAGGGCTAAAATTTAAAAATAAAGACCTTTTAATTCAGGCCTTTTGTCATAGGTCCTACTTAAACGAAAACCCCGATTTTTATTTAGACCAAAACGAAAGATTAGAGTTTTTGGGCGATGCCATTTTAGAATTAATCGTTACCGAGTATCTCTATCAGAAATATCCTGAAAAATCAGAGGGGGAATTAACCAATTGGCGGGCAGCTCTGGTCAATGCCAAACAACTTGGAGCCCTTGCTAAAAACTTAGGCCTCAATGATTTTTTGTTATTATCTCACGGCGAAGCCAAGGAACTTGGCAAAGCCAGGCAATATATTTTGGCCAACACTTTTGAAGCCTTAATCGGAGCAACATATCTTGACTCGGGGTACGAGGCTTGCCAAAGTCTTATCGAAAAAAATTTGATTAAAAAACTGCCAGAAATTATCAAAAAAGGTCTTTTCAGAGATGCTAAATCTTGCTTTCAGGAAGAGGCCCAAGAAAAAGTGGGAGTTACTCCTGATTATAAGGTTTTGGAAGAATGGGGGCCAGACCATGCCAGACATTTTATTGTCGGTATTTTTTTAGAAGAAGAATTGGTGGCTAAAGGCGAGGGCTCTTCAAAACAGGAAGCCGAAGAAGCAGCAGCTAAAAACGGCCTCGAAGTAAAAAATTGGTGATGAGCGCAGCGAAGCACCAACCCCGCCCTCTATGCTGTATGTATTACGTTTATGTCCTTAGAAATAGAAACAAAGAATTATATGTGGGATATACTGAGGATTTGAAGAGGAGAATAAAACAACATCAATATAAAAAAATTAATTTTCAGTTAATTTACTACGAAGCTTATTTGGCTGCAAAATTAGCAAGGTCAAGAGAAAGAAAATTAAAATATTATGGAAGCGCCTGGCGTGCCCTCAAGAAAAGATTAATTGCTTAGAGGGCGGGGTGCTCATTACATTCGCATGTTAGTCATCAGATTATTCAGAACAGGTAAAAAAAATCAGCCTTCTTTCAAGATTGTTGTCACTGATAAAAGAGAATCTTCAACAACTGGCCGCTCCGTAGAAGAGGTTGGCTTTTGGA
>Ga0315274_10001621_pt1 | contig 34410 bp, 25 predicted proteins | sample YL17G02_20_MG_FD_203700 | JGI IMG/M metagenome (GOLD analysis project Ga0315274, IMG submission 203700) | Sediment microbial communities from Yellowstone Lake, YNP, Wyoming, USA - YL17G02_20 | ecosystem: Environmental > Aquatic > Freshwater > Lake > Sediment | place: USA: Wyoming | collected...
TGGAGCTCGTGCGTAGTCTCGACCAAGCCAAGGTCGATCAACTGATCGCCGAACGCGACTACGAGGAGCTCGATATGCTCATCGTCAGTCACCTGATGGGCAGATAGGATAGTCCCAGACAATGACGAAGAAAGACAAAGTCGTCCTGAGTATCGGGGCGCACCCGGATGATGCGGAGTTCATGTGCGCCGGCACGCTTGCGCTGCTGCACGAGCAGGGCTGGCAGGTCCATATCGCCACGATGGCTCCGGGCGACTGCGGGACGGTGCAGTATACCCGCGAGGAGATCAGCCGGATTCGCAAGGGCGAGTCCGCCAGGGCCGCCGCGATGCTCGATGGCCATTATCACTGCCTCGAATGCGGCGATATCTTCATCATGTATGACCGGCCGACGCTGCTCAAGACCATCCAACTGGTGCGCATGGTCCGGCCGAAGATCGTCTTCACGCTGAGCCCGTCGGACTACATGGTCGATCACGAGACGGCCAGCCGGCTCGCCCAGACGGCCTGTTTCTGCTGCGGCGTGGTCAACGTCGAAACGCCCGGCGCCGAGCCGTTCGAGCCGATCCCTTACCTCTACTATGCCGACCCGGTCGAGGGCAAGGACAAGCTCGGCACGACGATCCAGCCGGGCATGATCGTCGATATCAGCGACACGATGGACATGAAGGAGAAGATGCTCTGCTGTCACGAGAGCCAGCGGGACTGGCTGCTCAAACATCACGGGATGGATGAGTATGTCCTTATGATGCGGGCGTTCGGCAAGAAGCAAGGTGCCGAGATCGACCACCAGTTCGGCGAAGGCTTCCGTCAGCATCTCGGCCACGCCTACCCGCAGGACAATATCCTGAAGAAGGAACTGGGCGACATGGTCCACTTAGCATAAGGAAAGGCACATGGCGAGAAAGCTGAGTATTCTGGCGCCAGACTGGTGGGATTACACGACGCTCGATGACGAGATTCTCAACGACGCCGCCCGGCTGACTGCGGAGGACATGGCCGCCCTGAGCCGCGAGGGCTTCAAGGTCGTCTTCTACGATACGCTCGAAGACTTCTACCTGGCGGAGGCCCTGGAGTACATCACGGCGTGGCAGCAGGCGACGCCGGCCAATCCCGCCGGCATCTGCGGCCCCATCGGCCCGACGGAGCAGCTTCCGCTCGTCGGGCGGCTCGTGAACGAGCTGGAGCTGGACTTGCGAAATGCGCACTTCTGGGGCATGGACGAGTGGTACATGCAGAGCCGGGAGGTCCCGCAGACCCATCCGCTGTCATTCGCCCGGGCCGATCGTGAGTTGTGCTTCGACCGCATCCGGCAGGACCTCAAGATGTCGGAGAGCAACCTGCATTTCCCCAAGGCCGACACCTCCGCGTATATCAAGAGCTGGGAGGGCGTCCGCTGCGTCGTCATGCAGGGTGGCCAGGGCGACATCAAGCACTGGGCATTCAACGACCCCGTCCGGCGGCAGGGCAAATACAAGGACAAGCCGCCGACACCCCAGGAGTACCGCCGGCTCACGACCCGCGTCGTGGACCTGCATCCTGTGACAGTCATGCAGAACGCCCGCACGAGCGGCGGCGGAGTGGTGACGAGCGTGCCGACGCAGGCGGTCAGTGTGGGGCCAGTGGAGACATGGAAAGCGGAGAAGGTTTCGATCTGGCAGGCGGGCACGCACGACAATCCGTTCGGGATGCGGCTGACAACGCTGATGATCGGCAAGCGAATCGCCGACAGCACCGTGCCCATGTCCCTGCTGGCCGACCACCCGAACGTGCAATTCAATTTCTACCGCCCCGCCATCGGAACGTGCGAGGCGGAGATGCACTGAGAACGAGCGACGCATGGAGATAGATCGATGGCTGTGGATGTGTTGGTGCTGAATACGGCGGTTGTTGACTTGCGCCGGCCGGACTTCGCCTTCGCCGACACGCTTGTCGGCAAAGGCGGCCTGGCCAAGTGTAAGTCAAAGGACATGCCCGGATATTCCCAGGAGCAGATCAAGCGGTGGATCGAAGAGGGCTTCGCCACGGCCGGTGGGCCCGGAAACACCGCCCCGCTGATCGCCAGGACGGGCCTGAAGGTCGCCGTCGCCGTCAATCTCGGCAAGGGCGACTACGGCGGCCTCGACGCCCAGGGCCGGTACTTCCACGACGTCATGACCGCCAACGGCATCGACATGTCCGCCACGTACGTCCACCCTACCATGTGCACGGGCACGACCTTCATCCACAGCGTGCCGAGTGGCGAGCGCGGCGGCATCGCGTACTTTCCCAATGCGAACGACGACTTTGACTTCCAGAATTTCACGGGCGCCGTGGAACGCCTCCGGCCGCGAATCGTGTACTACATGTACTCCGGCCTATCGGACCGCGGTGACGCCAACGGCGGCCAGGACCTGGCCGAGTTCATCCAGTGGTGCCGTAGCAAGGGGACCGTGACGATCGCGGACAGTCACACGCTAACGGGCAATCCGCAGAAACTCATCGCCGAGGGCAGGCCGGTCAAGGAGTATCGGCTTCTCGAACCGCTGCTGCCGGAGCTGGACCTGTTCTTCACCTCCTCCGACGAGGCCAGGCTGATTGAGAACACGCTCAGTCGAAATCCGGCCAAGGGCGACCTCAGCGAGCACGCGTACAACATGCACTTCCTCGAATTCTTGACACGGAAATTCTGGCAGGATGATGAGCGGACCAAGCTGTTCGGCGTCACCGTCAGCGACGGCGCCTATGAGTCGCACCTCTGTCCCGACGGTCGGACCGGCTGCCCGACGAAGGTGACGTCCCGTTTCATGGCCGGTGAGGTCGTCGATCTCGTTGGCGCGGGCGACTCCTTCCGGGCGGGGCTCATCACGTACATCGCCAGCAACCTGGACGCTTTCCGAAGAGGGGCGATCGATTTCGCGCAGGCCGTCCAGGCAGGCAATCTGTTCGCCTCGCTCTACATCAAGGCCCCGCTCGGCGACCGCTACGGAAATATCCGGGCGTATCCGAAGATGCTGCAGGTCCTCCGGACAAAAGGAGGTTTCGAGAGCTTCGAAGCCCTGCGACGGGCGTTGGATTAAGAAAATGGAGTGATAGACAATGGCAACGAAGAAGCCGCACTTCGGCTGGCAGGACAAGGTCATCAATCACGCCCAGGTCGGCGGCATCGAGACTTCGGTGCTCGACGATGGGCTGGGTCGGGGGACGCGAATCGCCTGGGTCAACACAGGCTCGGGCCTTCGCTACAAGGTCGTCATCGACCGCGGACTCGACATCGTCGATGCATTCCACAATCAGCACAGCCTCGTCTGGCTCAGTCATGCGGGCGTGACAGCCCCGCGGCCGGACGCGAACCGGGGCCTCGAATGGCTCTGGACGTTTGGCGGCGGGCTGCTCACGACCTGCGGCCTGACCCACGCCGGCGGCCCGGAAACTGACAGCTTCGGCGAGCGGGGCCTGCATGGGCGAATCAGCAACATCCCCGCTCATCTCGAGACCGTCGCTCAGCCGGACCTCAGTGGCGATAGTCCCAGGATGAGCATCACCGCCCTCGTGAAGGAGTCGCGAGTCTTCGGTCCCAATCTCGAACTGCGGCGGACCATATCGAGCACGCTGGGCGAGCCGGTCATCCGCATCCATGACGTGGTGACCAACGTCGGCAACTCCCCCACGCCGCACATGATGCTCTACCACTGCAATTACGGCTGGCCCCTCGTCGACGAGGGCACGAGGATTGTCTGGAAAGGCAAGTGGGTATCGCGCGGCTCGGAAATGGACAATGCCATATTCAACGAGACCCACGATTTCCGCACATGCCAGGCGCCCCTGGAGCAGCACCGTGGCACAGGCGAAGCCTGCGGCTTTCTCGACGTGACGCCCGACAGCGACGGCATGTGCACCATCGGCCTGCACAACAAGAAACTCGGCTTGGCCATCGTCATGCGATACAAGAAGAAGCAACTGCCCGCGCTGGCCAACTGGCAGCACTGGGGCCCCGGAGAATACGTCGCGGGGCTCGAGCCGGGGACCAACCCGCCCATCGGCCAGGGCAAGGCACGCGAGCAGAACCAGCTCATCCACATCGATCCGGGCAGGAGCCGCACCTACGACCTGGAGATCCGCGTGCTCCCCGAGGACAGGGACATCAAACAATATCTATAGGCGCGGGTCGGCAGCATGAGTGAGCACGTTTTCGCAGGCTTCGGCTTCGGGCCTATCCAGGCAGGATTATTCGCCAAGGAGGCCTTCCAGAGCGGCAATTTCCGGCGGATCATCGTTGCGGAGATCGATCAGCGGCTCGTGAACGCCGTGCGATCCAACAGGGGTACGTACTACATCAACGTCGCCGGCAGCGACGGGATTGAGACGGTGAGAATCGACGGCGTCGAGCTGTTCAATCCAACGAACCCCAGCGATTCGGCCGCGCTTCGGGCGACGATTTCCGAGGCGACGGAGATCACCACCTGCCTGCCTTCGATCAACTTCTTTGATTCAGACCCGACCAACGGTGTCGCGGCCCTAATCGCCGAGGGGCTGCGACACCGCAGGGGCGATGCAGCAATCATCTATGCCGCTGAGAACCACAATCACGCGGCCGAGATTCTCGAACAGGCCGTCACGCAAAGACTCGGCGCCGCCCTGCCGCCACGAGTGCAGTTCCTGAACACCGTCATTGGCAAGATGAGCCAGGTCGTGAACGGTCCCCGCGAGATCGCCGAGCGGAATCTCGCGGCGATTGTCCCGGGCATCGACCGCGCATTTCTGGTCGAGGAATTCAACCGTATCCTTGTCACCAGGACGACCATTCCGGGCTTTGTCCCGGGTATCGAGGTCTTCATCGAGAAGGCTGACCTGTTGCCGTTCGAGGAGGCCAAGTTCTACGGCCACAACGCGATCCACGCCCTGCTCGGCTTCATCGGCCTGCTCAAGGGCTACGGAAGGATGACCGAGATCAAGAACGACGCCCGAGTGATGCGTGTGGCACGCGAGGCCTTCATCGCAGAGTCCGGCTGGGCCTTGATTCGCAAGCACGCCTCGCTCGGCGACGAGCTGTTCACGGAGGCCGGCTATCGACACTACGCGGAAGACCTGCTGGAACGCATGACCAATCCCTATCTTGCGGACACCCCCGCCCGGGCTGCTCGCGACGTGATCCGCAAGCTCGGGGTCAATGACCGCATTTACGGCACAATGGCCCTGGCGATCGAGCATGGCATCGAGCCGAGGAACGTGGCCGTTGGCGCGATGGCGGGCGTCGCCTTGCTGCTGGCCAATGCCGCCGATCACGGTCTGCCCCACGAGCTGCACTCGCTGGACTGGCGGACCCTGGATACTGATAGCCTCACGCAGGTGCTCCGATTTCTCTGGAACAGTCCAACGTCCCCTGCTCTACGCAAGCTCGCCGACTGCACCTGCCGCGCCGGCGAATCCCTCGCTGGATTGCTCCCGTGACAACGGTCAGTAGTCCTTGAAGCTCTTCATCCATTCGGGCCAGTCTTCGGGCATGGTGCCGCCGGCTCGGGTCCAGATCCCCCGCGTCTCGAACTCTCGATGCCACTTGAGCGTCCAGAGCTCCTTCAGGCCTATCTTGCGCGTTGAGAAGTCCACGAACACGCCGTTCACAAATCCATTGTGCCTGAGCAGGCAGATCATCTTCATGGCGTTGGTGGTCCAGTCATCGTGCTGCCCCTCGAAGGCCGGCGGCTGGTCCGTGTGGTTCGGCCGCGTGTCCCACCAGCGGTCATCCACGAAAAGCGGTATCTCGGCGGCTCCCTTCACGTCGCGCCGCCTCCAGTAGTACGAGGCGGGCTTGCCATTCTCCTTGCCGGGCATGGGATTGCTGACAAAGAGATTGATGCCGTAGCTACCGTACTCGTTGTAGAAATTCTCCCATGCTTCATACGCATACCGGCCGCCGCGGGGGTACGGTGTCGTGGCGGTCGGACAGCGACAAATCTCCGTCTGTTGGACGTAGTAGGGCCGAAGGACAACCATCCAGCTTGTCTGGGTCTCAGCGCCGACGTTCCACCCCCGGTGGAAATAGCCGTTGTTGTCATCCGTATACATCGAGAAGAACAGCCCCCACTGCCGCAGGTTCGCTTGACAGGAGATCGTCTTGCCCTGCTCCTTCACCCGCTGCAGAGCCGGCATGAGGATGGCCATCAACAGGGCGATGATGGCGATCACCACGAGAAGCTCGATCAACGTGAATCCCCACGTCGCACCATAGTGTCTCTTCCAGGCGGCCATCGATCTTCGCTCCTCAAGATCACTCTGAAGCATTCGAGATAACGGCTCGACCGGCGAGCCATTTTGCCTCAGCATTGACGTACCATGTATCATATCGCCCTCGGCCTCGTGATGCAAGTGAATGCCGGCATGCCCCGGCTTTTCCATGCAGATTTGGGCCGGGGTTTGGCGTATAATGCCGGCCCATGCAGACAGGGGACAGGCAACACACGCTGGCATATGTGTATGCGGCCGTGGCGGTCCTGTTTTGGGCCACCTCCGCGTCCGCGTTCAAACTCTCTTTGCAGCACATCGGTGTGCAGCCGCTGCTGTTCATTGCCTCGACGTCGTCCACAGTGGTCTTCTTCGTCTATCTCGCGGCGATGCACAAGTTGCGGCTGCTGCGAACCTTCACACGAAGGGATTACCTCTGGTCGGCAGGACTCGGGCTGCTCAACCCGTTCCTCTATTATGTGATCCTGTTCAAGGCCTACTCCCTACTGCCTGCGCAGGAAGCCCAGCCGATCAATTTCGTGTGGCCGCTCACGCTCGTGCTGCTCTCGATCCCGCTGCTCGGCCAGCGCATCAAGCTCGCGAGCATCCTCGCCATCCTCATCAGCTTCACCGGCGTGGTCGTCATTGCCACGCGGCCACAGACGCCGAGTGACATTCTCCGCTTCCGTTTCAGCAACGCTCCCGGTGTGTTCCTGGCCCTGAGCACGACGATCCTCTGGTCGCTGTTTTGGATCTACAACACGAAGGACCGATGCGATGAGGCGGTCCGGCTCTTCATGAACTTCGCGTTCGCCTCCATCTACATCCTCGCCCTGATGCTTGTGACCGGCCAGACATCGATCCCTGATTGGCGTGGCCTGCTGGGGGGCATTTATATCGGCCTGTTCGAAATGGGCTTCACGTTCCTCGCCTGGCTCAAGGCAATGAGGAGCGCCAAGACAACCGCCCACGTCGTGAACCTGATCTATCTTGTCCCCTTCCTCTCGCTGCTTCTCATCGCGCTAATCGTCGGGGAGAGAATCCTCCCGTCCACCCTCATCGGCCTCGTCCTCATCGTGACCGGTATCGTCGTGCAGAAACTGGCGGGCTGAGGCTGTCAAAGCATGCTGCCATTCATGACGGATTCACGATTACACCGTCTCGCAGGTGGATTGTACGCGTGGCGAACTCTTTTGCGGCGGGACCGTGCGTGGCAACAATGACGGTGCCGCCGGCCTGCTGGAACTCGTGGAGATGCCTGAGAACGCTGCCGGCGTTCTCGGGATCGAGATTGCCCGTAGGCTCGTCGGCGAGAATCAGCTTCGGCCGGTTGAGCAGGGCCCGGGCGATCGCGGCACGCTGCTTCTCGCCGGCGCTGAGCTCGGAGGGCCTGTGCCGAAGACGATGCTGGAGCCCGAGCTGTTGCAGAAGTTCTCTCGCTCGCGCCCGGTCGTACTTTCCGATGGCCCCGCCGGCCACAAGGACGTTCTCGATGACGCTCAGGTATGGCACGAGATGAAACATCTGAAACACAAAGCCGATATTGTTCGCCCGGAACTTCGCACGATCCGGGCCGGCCATCCCGTAGATGTCCTTATCCTCGAATCGAACCGAGCCCCGGCTCGGATGGAGCATGGCGGCAATCATCAGCAGCAGCGTGGTTTTGCCGCTGCCGCTAGGTCCGCAGATGGCGACGAACTCGCCCGTGTCGATCTGCAGGCTCACGCCGTCGAGGGCTTTCACCTTACCCGCCCGCGTCCAGTACGTCTTGCCGAGATTCTCAAGTGCCAGCATCGCTATTGCTCCCTCAACGTCGTTGCGGGATCGTACGTGGCGGCGATCACCGCGGGGACAAAACTGGCGATGACCGTAAACAGCGGCGCCAGGAGACAGGAGATGACAAGCAGAGACGGCTCCGGCCGCAACATGATCTTGGCCGTGATCTCAAACACGCGGGGCCCGAACCGCAGGCCCAGACCGGTACCCAGCAGAAAGCCGGCGGCCGCTCCGAACAGGCCCACCAGCACCGCCTTGCCAAGGAACAGGCGCAGGATGCTGCCGGTATCATATCCCAGGGCCCGCAGTAGGCCGATCTCCTGCCGCCGGTCCCGCACATTCGTGATGGCCATTACCCCGATCCACACGCCGCAGGCCGCCAGAACAAGCGGGACCATCACAGCAAACAGGTTCTGGATCATCTGTCGTTGCTTGGCGCGGGCGGTCGCCAAAGGTCTGGCCTGAAACACCTGCGCCTCCGGCAGGATCGCACCAATCTCCTTCCTGAGAATCGCGACCGGGTCGCCCTTGGCGAAACAGAGGCAATCCACCGCTCTGATCTCCGAGATCTGCCCGGGCAGTTCCAGGATCGCCTGAGCATCGCCCAGGCCGCACTGGACTCGCATATCGTCCGTGCCGCCCGACTCGGCCAGGCATCGCTCGACTTTCAGCTCCTTGCCGTTCAGGACAATCGCGTCGCCCTTCCGGATCCCGAGTGCTTCCGCCACACGGTAACCCACGTAGGCCGTCCCCGGCTCGATCTGGAACGTCATGGGCTGCTTCTTCTGACCCGGCGGGCACACCTCGGGCGACACACCCGTCAGGAGGATCTCAATGCCCCGCCAGCTCATCCTGCCGTCGAGCGTCGCCAGCAGGTGATTGTAGGAGATGCTCTGCCGGGCGGCGAGCGCGTCCAGATACGTTTGCGGCATCGTCTTGTCCGCAATTCCCGTCATCAGGAACGAATCCACGTTCGCCTGCCTGGCGATGACGTGCAGGTTGTAGCCCATCGTCAGCATGACGCGCGCCGTCTCCCGCTCGGAGGCCCTGGCCGCCGTCAGGAAAGCGACGAAGAACGCCGCCGCCGTTGCCACTGCAAGGACCGCGAGCAGGAAGTTGATCTTGCGGTGCCGAATCTCCTTGAAGACCATCCTGAAGATAGACATGCAATCCGCCGCCTCAACTCGAACAAAGACCAGTGACAAACACGCCGGAAATCATTTTAGACTGCTTTCGGGAATATAGGCAAGGGACGTCTGCAACGAAAAGCCGCACGTGCAGCCCGAGCTTGCCTCCGGGATCAGCAGCAATCCGCCCGCCGGAATCATGTTGATCCAGCATCCCGGCCTGGTGACGGAATTGAGCCGTGCCGGCCCACCCTGGGACCCAAGATCGTACATCCAGGGGTTCCCACCCCGCCAGAAGAGGCACTGGGCGCAGGCGGAGACGCCGCCGCACCCGTGGCCCCGCCGGTCGAACTTCCAGTCCTCGACCCGCTTTCCGCTGCGAATGTCGTAGGCATAGGGCCATGCGTAGGCGGTGTCACCCAGGATGGTGGGCTGCCTGTTGTATTCGCCGTGCTCGCCATCGACGGCCAACTCGCTGTTATGGTCGGCATGCCAGAGTTCCTCGGCCGTATTCGCGTCGAACGCGTCGTAGTAGTACCGCACCTGCTCGCCGACAAGGCGTGAGCCGCTCAACAGCAGAACACCCCGCCCGAAGCTCAGGTACACCGGCTCTTCAAAATGGCCGACGTCGATCTTCTTCTTGAAGACGGCTCGGCCGGTCGTCTGCTCCAGGGCCACCAAGTACTGGCCACCCCCGGCAAACAGGGTCTTCACGGGGAGACGCCCGGTCTTGTCCGCCAGGGCTTTGGCGCTGTGCGTCTCCACGAAATAGATGCGTCCCGCGGCCGCAGTGATTGTCGTGTTCAGTATGACGCCATCCCGATACGTCCAGGAGAGGGCGTCCGTACTCTTGTCTTTGGCGAACAGGTAGTCGCTGGTCACGAGCTTCATGTTGCGGCGCCACAGGGCTTCATCGGCCGCCCGGTTGGTCTGTGTGTACGACGCATCCTGCTTGCAACCGGACCCGAAGAGCATGGAGCCCTCATAGGCAACATAACCCCACCTGCGCGGCTCATCTTTGAAGAGCGGCGGCACGGCGAAGATCCTCTCCTGCCGGCCATTCTGCACGTCAAAGGCGTGACATCCGCCTTCGGCCGCAACATACAGCAGGCGATCATCGACGGCCATATTCCCGCAATCGAGGAACGCTCCGAGCCTGCGGGACTCCGGCACGTCGATCCGCCACAGGATGCTCCCATTGTATGCATCGACGGCAAACACGACGCGGTCGCCCGGGACGAACAGACGCCCATCCTTGCACAGTGGCGCGATATTGCGATGGTGCCGGTCGATCATGTCGCGTGGGCCGGGCTCGCCAAACCACTGGACCGTGAGCGGACCCTTGACAAGTTTATCGCCGCTGCAGACGCTGTTGCCCGGCTCGGCGTACTGGTGCGTCCACTGCCCCGAGCCGTCGAGACCACCCCTTTGAAAACGACCCCACGTAAGATCGCCGTGCTGGGCCATCTGCCATTGCGGGGAGAAGGCCTGGCCCCACTGCTGCATCTGCCCTTCGGAATCCGCCGGCGCGCCGAGGATGAGTGCCCCGCCGTATGGACGCAGGACTCTCATGATCTCCGCCTGATCGTCCGGAAGCCGCCCGCTGCGAAGCATCCCGTCCGAGACTACGGCGTTCGCGAAGTAGCTCGTGAAAGGTAATCGACCGCCGGCGATGTGATGAACAGTGACCCGACCGGAGAGACCGGCTCGGTCGAGAAGCGTACGCGCCTTGTCCGCCGCGTTGACATCCGACTCGACGCTGACGATCTTCAGCTCGCTTCGCCGGGCCAGCTCGCACGCCAGCCGGCCTTGCCCGCAATCGAGCACCAGGCAGTATCCCGTCATGGCCGGAATTCGTTGAAGAATATAGCTAGCCGCCTCTTGATATCGCCTCGTGAGCCCATCCTGCGGGTACGCATCAGCAGCAGTCTCTTCGGCGATCATCGCCGACTCTCCGGCGGCGTGACGAAAGCACTGGATAGATCCCGTATCCGTGCTGACGTACAGCGAGCCATTGGCGATGCACAGGCCGTACGCCTTTCCTTCTACGCGGCCGGTCCAGACCACATCGCCCTTCTTGCCGTTGACGGCTGCCACTGCATGGTCGCCCCCCAGGAACAGAACGTCACCGGCCATGATCATCGAATACGGATGGCTGCACTCCACGGTCCAGAGATAGCAGGCTTTCATCCGGCCATCGAGCCCGCCGATCTGAGCGGTCAGGTCCTCGATCTGTCGCCGGGCCTGCTCCGCCTCCGGCTGGTCCTTCTGCATCTTGTCGAGCGACTTCCTCAGCGTGCTGCGTGTCCGGTCCAGTTGCGTGCGCTGCCGCGAGAGTTCGAGATACCGTCCGCGGTCGAACGCCGCCAATTGCCGCTCGGACTGCATATATGCCACCGAGCCACGAACGACCATGCGAAGTCCGCCGAACGCGGCGATGTTGTCCTTCGTCTGCACGTCACCCGCCTGGAGCTCCTTCGGTCCGCGTCCCGGGCCGGTCACGAGGACGCCCTCGGTCAGCAGCGCGTAGGCGCCGCCCGCGCTGGCCAGTTGTCCCCCCGGGGTCCCCTGCTCGCGGGAGAAGATCGCAGGATTGGTTCGCCCGGTCGGCACGTACAGCCGCTGGTCAGAGGCGAGCATGTAGCCCTGCGGCGAAATGTCCATCCGCTGCCGGTATTTCACCGAGCCGGTCCGGGCATCGAGGGCCGCCAAGTACGTCCCCTGCTCCGGGAACAGGCCGGCCGTGCAGTAGACAGTCCCGTCATCGACGACCAGGCCCGTCCTGACCGGCCACAGCGAGATCATGCGCCCGTTGCCGGGGACCAGCCGCTCCTCGGGCGCCACGCGGCACCTCCAGATGAGCGAGCCGTCGCCACCCGAGAGGCAGTACACGCAGCCATCGTCCGAGCCCGCATACACCCGGCCATCCGAGAGCACCGGCGCAAAGCGAATGGGCCCCTCGGCGACGAACGTCCAGCGCATCCTTCCGCTGCCGGCATCGAGCGCGTAAACCTTGTCCTCAGAGGAGGAGCCGAAATAGACGGTGTCTGCATGCGCGATCATGTGGAAGGCCCAATCGTACGTGTCGGTGGCCCGCAGGTCGAAATGATCGTGGTAGAAATCCTGCATAGCCGTCGCGGGCCATGCCGCCGATGGTGGGCGTAATGCTTTGAATGTCCAGGCGGGCTCCAGGGGCAACTCCAGTTGTGCCTCCGTCACGCCGCTTCTGAAGCTGTCGTGCATGTAGGTGGGCCAGTCCTGGCAGTAGGACAGGCTTACAAACACCATCAGCAGACAAAAGGGCACGGGCAATACGGATTTCCTCATCTTTTTCTGGCCCTCAGAACAATCACCACCGATGCGGTGGCCACAAGCACCGCCATGCCGCCGAGCGAGACGGCGAGAATCCGAAACTCCCACCCCCCCCGCGTCAACTGCGGATTGGGGGCTGCGGATTGTGGATCGGAGGCGACACCTTCTCCCATTATCTGTTCTGCGTCCTCGGCGGCATCACCGCCAACCTGTATCTCGCGATAGCCGAGCGGCATGCTCGGCCCGTCGAATCCGCCCATGCCGCGACGGACGATGGAAACCATCTCCATCTTCACCATCGGGTCCTCGGGATCGAAGCCGATGCTTTCCACCACTTTCTGCTGAAGACCCTCATCCCAGCGGACAGGCAGCATGGTGCCTTGCAGGAAGCGGTGGTCCAGGCCACACTCACAGTCGGAGCCGATGACGAGGAGCAACTCAGTCAGAGGGTCCGCCGTAAGCATAGCGCCCTTGAGCAACGGCCCGATCCATCGGCCCCGCCCATAGAGAACCGCCGCATGCGGCTCGTTGACATCCTGTGGCCTGAGACCGAGACTCCAGAGCAACAGCTTCTCGCGGTCAAGCGACTGTCGGTCAAGCGTGACAATCTCGGGCGGCCGGGCGATGGGCTTGGGCAGGAGATCCAACTGCTCGCGTATGCGGCCGACCGCCGTCGATATGGCTTCGTGAGTCTGGATATTGCGCTCCTGCCGTGGGCCTTCGATCAGCAGGACGACCCCGTAGCCATCCGCCGCCTTCTCGAGAATCTGCTGCCGTGTCGGTGAGTGCAGTACGTAGTCCAAGGCGGAGGAAACCGCCTGCACGAGAGAGCCGCCGGCCAGGGACAGACTCAGCGGCATCGACTGGCCATCCGGTGAAACCAGGACCGCGGCGGGGAAGCCTGTGATCCCGTGAATGGCAAGGAACTCCGTTGCCGGCTGATTCGCGTCCGCATCCACGGCAACCACCTCGAATCGGACATTGCTGTCCGCCAGTGCGGCATCCGCCGTCTCTTTCAGGCGGGTAGCTTCATCCGGCGAGACGCCTTGCGGCAGGTACACGAGAAAGCGGTATGCCTCCACGCCCACGTCAATGAAGCCGACCTCGCGGACGTTATACCGGCAGCCATAGACAGGCTGCACATACGGAACCAGACAACCCAAAATGATTGCAAAAGGCAGATATTGACTCATCGCACTACAACGCTCCCGGGCCGGCTTGGCCGAAGCAGAGGATCGCTCCATTGGTGAGCGTCACAACCGCCCTGCCGGCGTTATCGACCGCCAAGCCCCATGGGACGGGCGGCACAGGCAGGGGCTGCCTCCATCGCGCGTTGCCGTCAGCGAGGTTCAGGGCAACAAGCTCCGTATCCGTGGCGACCAAAATCGCGTTCGTGCAGGCCGCCATCGCGTGAATCTTCTCAAACTCCACGGACCAGGCAGGCTTAGTCGACGGCGCGATCTTGTTCCAGTCCACCAGGAACCGATTGCCTGCATTGGCCATCTTGCGGGCGAGCCCCTGCTTATCGAAGTCCGTGAATCCCATGACTCTGTGTGCGCCGTAATTGGCGGCCCACACCACGACCTGGCCGTTCGTCGGGGCGATGAACACCCTGCTGAACACGGTGCTGTCGTAGACCTCGTAAGCCGGGTGGGCGTAGAAGGGTTTGCCGCACGCGACGACCTGATCGGCCAGCAGGGACAACTCCCAGCCCCGGGGACTTCGCGAGAAACATTCCGCCAACTGTCCTGCGTCATTCAGGCACTGCCCGGTCGCCGCCTCGTAGACAGCGGGTGAAATGGACGATCCGCCGGCCAAATATAGCTTCCCCTTGTGGAGCAGCAGGTGTCCCTGCACGCTCACGCCGGTGCGTGCCTCCGGATCGAGATGGCCGGAGGTGCTGTTGTGCCATTTGACTTCGCCCGTCCGTGCATCCAGCGCGTACAGGTACGTGCCGTCGTAGTTGGCAAGCCCGGCGGCAACATAAGCCGTCCCGTTATCCACAAGGACCCCGCCGGCGGCGGGCCACGTCGACATGAGCGTGCCATAGACGGGGATCAAGCGTTCGGCCGGGGCGGCACGGAACCGCCAGAGCAAACGACCTGTCGCCGCCTCGAAAGCATATACCCAGCCGTCGCCCGAGCCCACGAAGGCACGTCCCTGCCAGATCGTCGGCGGCATGCGTATGGCCCCACCGGTGCGAGCCTTCCAGCGAGTCTTGTTCGTGGCAGCATCCAAGGCACGAACAATCCCGTCCGCCCCGCCCACAAAAATGAGGCCGCCAGCGGAGACGGGCGGGCTTATCCGCGGAAGACCGGGGACCGTCATGGACTGAGGCTCGGACTGCCAGAGCAACTTGGGCTTTTCGGACACGGCCGCCGCCGAGACGACATCGCAGGCATTGTTCGCACGGAACGTGGGCCAGTCGCCCGCGGCTACGGGCAGATCAGCGACGCTTGTCGAGTCACCTGCCTTTTCGAGACGGCCGGCCGGGGTCACTTCAGGAGTGAAATCGAACTCCCCGGCGGGCCCCAGGCACGTCACGCCGTATAGCGTCAACTGGCAATCGCATACGGACGGCCACCAATACAGAAGCCCGTTCGCAACAGTCACGCCCTCCTGGCAGACGGGACGCATTGGGGAGATCCACTGCGGCCGCAGCGACGCCGCGTCCAGCCGGACCGAGCCGTCCTCGGCCCGGAAGAAGATCGCATCGGCCGCGCCGGTCGGGCGAGTGCAGGCGCGGCGGGGCTTGGCGATCTCCGCCAGCACTTTGCCGGTCAGCGGGTCAAATTTCGTGCTCGGATACTTATCAATCTGGCCGCTCATGCCATACAGGCCGTCGTCACGCAGGACAAGCTGAAAGTTGCTGTACGGATGCTCCCACAGGATTGTCCCATCCTGGGCGGAGACGGCCAAGAGCTTTGGGATGGGAGGCCCGGCGAAATACAGTGCATCGTCGCTGCACTTGAGGTAGCAGGTCGTGCGCCAATTTGTCCGCCAGTCCTGGCGGTCCTGGTACTCGCCCAGTGAGGCAAAAAGCTTCGGAGCATCACTTGGGGTTTTGCGCCAGAGTTCGCTGCCGTTGCTGGTATCGAGACAGGCCAGGTACTTGCCGAACGCAAAGATGAACAACCGCCCATTCTTCATGCAGATGGCCCGGCCGTCCACGGGGTCCTGCTCGCGATGGCTCCAGAGCACCTTCTTGGTTTTGACGTCGATCGCCAGGACGTTGCGGCCGTAGCCCCAGGGGTTCTCCGGCTGGTTCCAGCCCTCGGAAATGGGGTCCCAGGGCCAGCCATGCTTATCCAGTTTCCATCGCTTTGTCGAGTCGCCCTGCTCCTGCTCACCCAGCATCGCATACAGGACGCCGCCTTCAAGGGCCATCCACTTCCAGAACGTGCCGGCGGCGGCACTGACGGGCGGGATGATCTCCTCCCGCAACACGCCGGTGGCCGCGTCGATGACCTTGCAGGACTTGTTGTCCCCGACGTACAAGGCCGTGGGCGTCGCGATCATTGTGTTCCGGTGGATCATGACCCCTTCGGGCAGGTCGCGCTGCCACAGGATTGTCCCGTTGTACCCATTGAAGGCGACGAGCTTGTTCAGGAACGGCTCCTCGCGCACTTTGAACGCGACGTGCCCGAAGGCCTTGAAGACCCGGCCGGCGGAGGCCACGCCCACCTGGGGCAGGGGCGCGTACCGCGGCTCCGCGAGGAACTGCGTCAGGTAGGGAGCGACGACGACCTTGTCGTTCGATTGCGGATTGTTGTCCGGCCCATGGTAGGGATGGCTCCAATCATCCACGCCATCGGGGACCGGCTTGGCCACCGTTCTGTCGCTGAAAATGGCCTTGCCGCTGGGCCGCAGGACCCGCAGGATCTCGTCCTGCGGAAAACCCCCGGCATCGAACACCACGACCACGTCGGCCACGTTGTCGGCCATGTGCAGCTTGGGCCCGCCTTTGCCGAGGAAGATGCGAGTGCCATAGTAGCCTGCATCGTCCACCTTGCGGCAGGCCGGCTCGAAATCCTTTGCCCCAGGAAGCTGCGTATAGATCAGCAGTTCGGTGTTCCTCGCAAGATCGAGAGCCAGCTCGCACGCGGGTTGGCCAAGCACGATACAAATGCCACGATTGGCCCCCGCCGCATCGACGACCTCCTTGACAGACACGGTGCGCGGGAGAGCGGATTCAGACATCAGGAGGGTCAGAATGCATAGCAGCCCGACGATTCGCGTGCGATTCATACCACTGCCCTTTCAAGATCGTTAGAAGTAGATGGTGCCACTATTCTACTTCGCTTCACACGCGATGTCAAAACGCTTCCTGGTCATCGGGAGACTCTGTGCGGCGAGTCGGTGATCGCTTGGCCCACCCGTTCAATGAAGCTGGAATGGACATCATCGGTGATCTTGCGCTGTCCCTCATCGAGTCCTAGGCGGACAATCACCATGTTCCATTCGGGGATGACGAACATGTCGTTGTTGTTGTAGCCGCTGGCAGAGTACGTTCCCACCGGGGCGCCGGGCCATTTTCGCTGTCCGTCGGGCTTGACGCCGTTGGTCCACCAGTTGAAGCCGTATGTGCCGCGGCCGTCGGCGCCGCTGTCAGGCCAGAGCGGAATCGATACCGGGACATGGGGCTTCGTCGCCTCGTCCACCCACTTCTCGCTGATGAGCTGCCGGCCGTTCCAGTTGCCTCGATTGAGGAACAGGTGGCCCAGGCGGGCCAGCTCACGGGCACAAATGAAGATGTGCCGGTTCGAGTTGCCCGACCCGCCGTTGACGACGAGGCCGTCGATCTTGCCGAAGTCGCCCCAGTTCCATTTGTCCGGGTTCATGCCAATCGGCTCTGCAATCCGGCGGCAAAAGAGTTCCTCAATCGGTTCTCCGGCGATGCGTGCCAGAATGCGCCCGAACTGGTTCATGGCGGAGTCCCAGTAGGCGTACTGCGTGCCCGGCGGGAACAACGGCGTGCTGCATGGGTCAAAGGGCGTGGGACTGGGCCCATGGCGATAGCTGCCTGCAGGCTCATCGTGGGTGGCCCGGTAGCCGCTGGTCATGGTAGTGAAATGCTGCAAAGTGACGTGCGGATATGCCGCAGCCATCGCAGGCACGTGGTCCTTTGCTAACGTGTCGAGCGTCGCTTTTCCATCGTCGATGAGCAGGCCAAGTACAGTGCTCGTAAAGGACTTTGTGGCCGACCAGATACCGTGGACTTTGTCGATGCCTGGTCCTGACCAGACCATGTGGCCGTTGCGGATAATCACCAACTCGTTCACCCCATCCGGCCCCGAGTTCTCCCGCAGGTACTCCACCGCTGTTTTGAGCAGGCTGGAATCCAGTCCCTGTGATTCCGGCGACGCTTGAGGCCAATCCTTTGCCGGAAACACGCCTCGCGTCAGGAACAGCACCGCGTCACCCTCGAATGGGCCTTGAAATTGCGTCTCGCCGTCCGCTGGCGTCTTTGTGCCGACCGAGACCTGCTTGCCGCTGCCTGGATTGAACCACTCATATCTGTACGTGCCCGGTTCCAGCTTCACGGTGACAGGACCAGTTTGGCCTTCAGGCCTGTAGACTAAGTACTGCTTGCCGGGATTGGCGAGACAATACTTTGTCGATGCGACATCCGGCGCCGGACGCGTCTGGGCCAGATCCATCCTGCGAGCATATTGAAGTGTGTGCCCCATGCTGTGGCGGACAGGGTCCCACTTCGGGTCCAGGGGCTGGCCGAGGACTTCGCCGTCGTAGGGGTCCATGAACAGCACGTTGTACCCGCGAGTGAAGCACTTCCAGACCCACCCCTGGCTGCCGCCGATGCCCCAGAGATGGTCGGTGTCGTTGAGGATCACCTTTCGGCCGTCCGTCACGGGCGGGTCGTCACGATAGCCGCCCTCCGGATTCGGGGAAACCCAGTCGGCCGGGCTGTCGAAAAGGGCTTGGTTCGTCCCACCCTTGTACTGAAAGGTCATGCCGACCGGATGCTGGTACGGCTTGGTCTTCTCGTACTCCTTGATATACCGGATCATGTGGTACTGCCACTGGGTCGAGGGCGGGTAGTTCTCGTTGGAAATCTCGTACAGGACGTTGTCAAAGCCGTTGACCGTATCGACGACCTTGCGCACGTACAACTGCTGGATGTCCGTGACGGTCTGATTGCCCAACTCGTGAATCTCGACACCTTTGCCATCGCCGTTGGTGTCCCGATCGATGCCGTTGATGTTGTTCTTCGGATTGAAGGGATGTCCTTCCCAGGCGCCGGGCGAGAACTGCAGGCCCCAGCCTTCGAAGAGCATCACGGACACGTAGATGCCGTGCTCGCGGGCGGCCGCCACACGTTTCGCAAGTCGGTCGAAATACGCCGGATCATATCTCAGCAGGTCGAACCTGGGCTTGCCGTCCAGGGCGGTGCCCGGCCCGGTCCGCGCATAGGGCTGCGGGGCCGCCGTATGGTGTTTCCCCTCCCCATTAGCCTTGGTGTCCCACGAGACAAGCTCCCAAGTCCACATCCGCATGAAGTTGTGGTTGAGCTTCGCCATCCAGTCGATGTACTTGTCGAAGTCAAACGGTGGCGGCGGGTCCGACGGGCCGATGTCCACGAGATTCGCCCATGTGTGCGAGCCGGTAAGATAGGCAACCTCGCGGGTGGCCGAATTCTGAAAATAGCGAGGGTTCTGCGGACACACCGCCAACGGGCCCATCTTGCCGCCGTCCTGAGCTTTGAGAGAAACACACGGGGTCAGGAAAATGGATGCTGCCAATAGAACACTCGACCTGCGAATTCCCATAGCCACCACCTTTCACGAGTGATCGATAATGCTCGCGGCTTGCCGCTGCGGATTATGGACACCGGCAGCCACGCGCCGATGATCGCCGCCATAGTATAGCCGAAGATTCCCATCGATTGAAAGTCAAACAAGCTGAGGATCGTTGCCCTCTTCTAACAGGGGGTTTGTGATCTTTCCTGCCACAAGATTAGGCATTCTACCCATCCTCCTTTTTGCCTGTCTGATGTATTTTCTCATGTGCATGATCTGCTACAGGTCTGACGAACTGGGTGGGGCCTCACGCACCGTACACGCTACGGGCGCAAACCGGTTTGACACAAGGAGTCGCCAATGTACACCTTGGAGCGGCAGACGACAGAAGGCAAACTCCTCCAGTCGGGTACGGAGCCGTTCTCTTCTCAGTGCGGGGCGATCACGACTGAAGCAGACCGGCTGGTCAATGGCCGGGCCTTGTTCGTGTCGCACACATGCAGCCGGGTAAATGGTCACGGACAGTGGCTCAGGAAATTCGCAAAAGATACATAGAATGTCTGAACAATCCTCTTGACCTGTCCGGCACATGTGGTACTTTTATGATTGTCAGCATCTGCGACGTTGATATTTGAGAAGCATTTCAGTCGCAAATGAACTTTGTCGGCATCCGCGACGTAAGGGAACGATAGGCATTTCAGTCACAAATGAACCCAGTAGGCGACCAAAGGCGCGTCTATGACATGGATTGGCTTGGGGTCTTTAACCGCTAGGCAGGGAGGAATTGCTCATGAAGATAAGGACGCTCATGCTCGGCTGGGAGTTCCCGCCGTTCATTAGCGGCGGACTTGGTACAGCCTGCTATGGATTGACCAAGGCGATGGATCGCCTGGGAATGCCCGTGACCTTCGTCCTTCCCCGCGCAGCGCCGATTCGGTTCGTTGCAGGAGAGGGATCGCTGTCGGAGGTGGAGATATCCGAGTACTATCAGACCGGTATGCGTCACGTTCGCCTGAGACCTATTGCATCGACCCTGGTTCCATACACTCCCGGCAATTCCCGCGGAGCAGTGCACTGGCATCACACAAAATCGCAGTCGTCGAGCGCGACGCTGGAGGCGCCGGGCGGGGATCGAGCCATCTACGGTCCCGATATCTGCGCGGAGGTTCAGCGATACGCGGTTCAAGTCATGCGGGTGGCCGAGAGCGAAGAGTTCGATGTGATCCATGCTCATGACTGGATGACGTTCCCCGCCGGCATTGCCGTGGCGGCTCACACGGGCAAACCATTGATCGTGCAGGTGCATTCCACCGAGTTCGACCGCAGCGGAGAGCATGTGAACCAGTATGTCTATGACATCGAGCGACATGGCATGCATGCGGCCAAGATAATCATCGCGGTCAGCAACTATACGAGGAACATCATCATCAGCCGCTACGGCGTTCTGCCGGAGAAGGTGGAAGTCGTGTACAACGGCGTCGAATTCAACGGACGAACGGAAACCTCCTACCACCGGGCCTGGCCGGACAGGACCGTCCTGTTCCTCGGCCGCATGACCATGCAGAAAGGGCCCGAGTACTTCCTCTTCGCCGCCAAGAGAGTCCTGGAGAAAATCGACAATGTCAAATTCATCATGGCCGGCGACGGCGATATGCTCTATCGAAGCATCGAGCTGGCGGCGAACCTGGGCATAGGCCACAAGGTCTTCTTCACCCGATTCCTGCGAGGCGAGGACGTCGACCGGGCCTACCAGATGGCCGACTTGTACGTGATGCCTTCCGTCTCCGAGCCGTTTGGCATCGCTCCTCTGGAAGCCCTGCAGCACAATGTGCCCGTGCTGGTGAGCAAAACAAGTGGCATCGCGGAGACGTTCCGTAACGCCCTGAAGGTCGATTTCTGGGATATCAATGAGATGGCCAACAAGATGGTGGCCGTCCTGCGGTATCCGCCCTTGCAGGAGATGCTGCGTATCGAGGGCCGCAAAGAAGCCCTGCGATTCCGCTGGGAAGACTCGGCGGCAAGGGTCAACGAGATTTACTGCAAGACGATGAACGTCACGTGAGTGATCCTTGGAGTGGAGGTACTCTTGGCGTCGGTTTGTTTCTACTTTCAGGTGCATCAGCCGTACAGGTTGCGGCACTACACGATCTTCGATACAGGAAACGACTACCTCGACGACCACAAGAACGCGGAGATCTGCAGAAAGGTAGCGAAGAAATGCTACCTGCCCGCGAACCGGCTGTTCCTCGATCTGATCCGCCAGCACCACGGTCGTTTCAAGGTCAGCTATAGCCTGACGGGCGTCCTGTTGGAGCAGTTGAGAGAATATGCCCCTAAAGTGCTGGACAGCTTTCGGGAGCTTGCCGACACTGGCTGCGTTGAGTTCCTGGGCGAGACCTATCATCACAGCCTCAGCTACCTGTATTCCCCCCGCGAGTTCGCTGAGCAGGTCCAGGCCCATAGGCAACTGATATATGACGTCTTCGGTCAAACACCTTGCGTGTTCCGGAACACCGAGTTGATCTACAACAACTCCATCGCGCAAGCCGTCGAGCGAATCGGAGGATTCGATGCGATTCTCGCCGAAGGAGCCGACCACATCCTCGGATATCGAAGCCCGAACTACGTGTATAGACCCCCCAACTGCCCGACATTGAAGCTGTTGCTGAAGAACTATCGACTGAGCGACGATGTCGCCTTCCGCTTCTCCAACCGTGGCTGGAGTGAATGGCCCCTGGGAGCGGATAAGTTCGCCCAGTGGATAAACACAGTCAATGGCAACGGCTACGTGGTCAACCTGTTCATCGACTACGAGACCTTCGGCGAGCATCAGTGGGAAGATACCGGCATCTTCGAATTCCTCCGGCACCTGCCCACCGAGATCCTCAAGCATCCCGACAACGATTTCAAGACGCCGAGCGAAGTGGCCGACGCCTACGACGCCGTTGACGTGGTCGATGTGCCCTACTATGTCAGTTGGGCCGACATCGAGCGGGACCTCTCCGCGTGGCTGGGCAACGCCATGCAACACGGGGCGATCAGGGAGTTGTACAGGCTTGAGCCCCTGGTAAAGGCATCCAACGATCCCGATATCCTCGACTGCTGGCGAAAACTGCAGACGTCCGACCATTTCTACTACATGTGCACGAAGTGGTTTGCCGACGGCGACGTGCACAAGTACTTCAATCCCTACGATTCGCCCTACGATTCATACATCAACTACATGAACATCCTGGACCACGTGCGACACCGTTGCTCAGCCCTCACATCCGCCGGCGCCGCCTGAAACCGTGCTCAGTGTTTTGTCGCAGCAACGTGCAGGGGCTCGCAGGGGCAGTCAGTATGTAGGAGTTGCTGCTGTGTCCTGGATCAGCAGATGCTGACAATCCTGCGCGGGTGCAAACCACAAAAAACCTGATATCGTCACACCGCCACAGCGTTAGCCCGAATCGCAGCGATGAACAATTAGGACCCGGCCCCGCCTCAGACGCTGAAGATTGGAGTAAGGGCTGACCCTCCTCCAGACTCTGTCCTGCGGAGCCGCTAGGAATGGGGGCTGCGGCCGGGGGCCGTCTGATTGCGGGTCTGGGAGTGCGGAGTGAGGGCCAGTTGTTGGTTGACAGAATCCGCATGGGCAGCAAGTTGCCGATCCTCCGCGTCGTGTCCCCTTCCCTTCTGCCGGGACGGCGCATGGAGCGGGCGTGGGCCGCGGTGGATGTGGGCTGGATGTCGGCGGCGCGGCGGTTACTACCCTCGCCTGAGCCTTGTCGGCGGGGCCGAAGGCGCAGCGGGTGCCGGGGACGTTCCGGCCGAGTCTTTCCCGTACTGGAACTCCATCCGCTCCACGTACATCTCGACCTCAAGCCGCCTGATCTGGTCGGCATTGGCCTCGCCCTTCTCGGACTGGATGCGGAAGATCCCCATGTTGTAGAACTTGATCGTCGCGAGCACCTCTTGGCGATTCGGCGAGAGGAACGAGAGGGAGCCGCTTTTCTCGCCGGATTCGTCGCTCTTGCCTTCGATGACGAACGTCCGGTGCCAGTCGATGAACGGCTGGGCCGCGACCTCGGCGACCGTGATCTTGAGGTTGGGGAATTCGAGCTTGCCCGGCTCTTGGAGACGGTCACGGGCGTCGCCGATATCGTCTTTGACCGCAGCTTGCTTGACGGTGAAGGATTCGACCTTGTTGACCTTGGAGCAGTCGATGCCGTCGATCTCGAATCTGAAGTTGCTGGGCAGGAACATCTTCTGCTCGTTCTTGCCGGACTCGCCGGGCTTGTCGCCGCCGCTGGGCGATGCCGAGCGGATCGTCTCCGGCGAGAACTTCAGGGTGATGTAGGCCGGCTCCTTGCTCGCGCCGTCCATGGCCGGGATGGTGGTTTCCGTGAGGAGGGCCTGTGTGAACTGCCGCTCGGACTTGGGCGTCAGGCTCTGGTCCATCGCGACAATGCTGCCGTTTTTGCGGGTGTAGTTCATCTTCCAGGACTGCGCGATCCAGTCATAAAGGGGTTTGCTCATGCTGAAGCCGACCTGCACGGTGAGATCCTCATATTTGGGCTGGCCGATGTGCTTCTTGACGAAGTAGCCTGGCCCGGCGGGCTCCCGGATGACTTCGGCGCTGATCGCGCCGCCGTCGACGCTCTTGAGGAACCCGCAGTTGACCCCGTCGAGGGTCAGCGCGGAATTGCCCGAGACATAGGAGCGGTTCTCGGGCATGCCGAGGACGGAACTTGACAAAGCCAGCGCGACGACCAGCGCCAGGCACGAAATCTTCCTGTGCGACATAACAACTTCTCCTTGTAGAATCATCGATACCGTGCCCCCGGAGACCTGCGGGTCTCCCCTGGAAGCGTAAGGCACCCCAATTGAGCGGCATCCTACCACGTGCCCCCACCGTGGTCCACTACTTTTCTGCAGGTCCGGGGAACCACTGGAGCAGCTCGGCGGCGACGAGGTCGTGGCCTTTTCGATTGGGATGATTGCCCTGGGACATGAGGCCGTCCAGCGGCTCACCATCGCGCAGGCGTTTCTCGAAGCAAACGAGGCTGTCGACGAGGGCGACGCCGTTCCTGTGGGCGAGGGTGCGGACCTGTTGCGCGTGCTGGTTGAGAGGATCGGCCGGGTCGCCGAGATTTGCGCTTGTGTCCGGCGTGGGCGTGAGAAGAATTACCTTGACCCCGGCGGCCTTCGCCTTGGCGATCATCGTTTGCCACGCGGCCTCTGCACGAGCCAGGCCGATGCCGCGGTCGTTCAGGCCGTAGTCGATCGTGACCACATCCGGCCGCAGCGACAGAACGTCGCGCTCGAACCGCTTCGCCCCGCTCTCGGAATTCTCGCCACCGATAGCCGTGACAATGACGTTCAGCACGGCGTACGGAAATCGCTCCTTGAGCCCGCGATGGAGCAGGTGCGGATAGGCGTTGAATGTGTCCACGATTGGCGTCCGAAAGTATCCTGCGGGAACGCTGTGCCCGTGACAGACGACGTTGATGGTCCGGTTGGTGGGCCACTGGTGAGTCAACTCCGCCACGACGCCGGACAGATAGGTGTCCGGCCTTGCACCGGCCGGATCGATAGCCTCGGGACCAGCCCAGAGAACAGCACAGGTCATCAGCAACACCGCCGGCAGGCCGGCTATCGTACCCATGGAAAGTGTCTTCTGCATTGCGGCCATCTCCTGCCCTCACAATCCGCTTGATGTGTCGTGAGCGACCATCAGCAGACATAGCGCGGCGAATGCACATTTCGCGAGTCGTACAGAATGTTCCATTCTTCTTCCATCCATCATGAGCTGAGATTGACTGCGGATCATTGATTCTCAGGTTTCTGGCAGAGTGTAGCACAGCGGGCGGTATCCGGCAAGCACGGGGTGATACCGGAAGCATGCTCCTTGACAGCGGCTCTCGCGAACACTACCATACCGACGACTATGGTGGGACTTTTCCTGCTGATCGTGAGTTCATCGAGGAAGAACACCAGGAGAAAGACCTACATGGGCAGCCTAAGCCGTGTTGACATGCACGGGAAGAGACCGATGGGGATTGACGACAAGGTCCGCGTGATCAGATGACAGCGGATCTGTACCAGCCTGCGAGGGGGCGCGTCGCCGTGGCAATGAGCGGAGGAGTCGATTCTTCCGTCGCCGCCGCCCTGCTGAAGGACCAGGGCTTCGAGGTCATCGGCGTGACGATGTGCTTCAGCCTGCCGGAGCCGACGACCGGCCGGCCCGCCTGCTGCGGCGCCGACAGCGTCGCCGATGCGCGCCGGGTCGCCGAGATCCTCGGGATTCGCCACCACGTCCTGGGCTTCGAGAAGGATCTCGAGCAGCTCGTCGTGGCGAACTTCCTCAGCGAGTACGCCCGCGGCCGGACGCCGAACCCCTGCATCCGCTGCAACGAGTACCTCAAGTTCGGCCGACTGCTCGACCTAATGCACGCGATGGATATCGAATTCCTCGCCACCGGCCATTACGCCCGGATCCTCCAGCGACAGGGCGCGAATCACCTGTGCAAGGCCCGCGACAGCCGGAAGGACCAGTCCTACTTTCTCTACCGGCTCGGCTCCGAGCAGCTTGCGCACATCCTGTTCCCGCTGGGCGACTACCGCAAGGAGCAAGTGCGTGCCATCGCGCGGGATCGGCGGCTGCCCGTGGCCCAGAAGAAGGACAGCCAGGAGATCTGCTTCGTGCCGGACGACCTTCGCTCATTCCTGGCGCCGCGGCTGGGCAGCCGGCCCGGCGAGGTCGTCGATACCGACGGCCATGTGGTCGCCAAACACGATGGCGTCCACTACTTCACGATCGGCCAGCGCAAGGGCCTTGGGATCGGGACCGAGCGCGTCCGCTACGTGGTGGCGATCGACGCCGCCAACGCCCGGGTGATCGTCGGCCCGAGAGACCGGGCGATGGCCAAAGGATGCTATCTGGCGGACTGCCTATTCCCCGGCGGGTGGCCCACGGAGAAACGCTTGGGCGTCCGGGTGCGATACCGCTCACCCGAAGTGAAGGCACGGACCCGCACTGAAGGCGACAAGGTGTTGCTTGAATTTGAGGAGCCCCAGTTCGCCGTGACCGCCGGCCAGGCCGCGGTTCTCTACGACGGCGACCTCGTCCTCGGCGGCGGCATCATCGAGAGTGTCCTGACATAGCGGCATCAGGTCCTGGTCCGGAGTCACGGTCAGTAGTCCTTGAACCTCCGCATCCACGCAGGCCAATCCTCCGGCTGGGCGCCGCCGCGCTTCGTCCACGGGCCGTGCGTGTTGTACTTCCTATGCCACTTGAGCGTCCACAACTCCTTCAGCCCCACCTTGCGTACCGACCAGTCCAGGAAGAGAGTGCTGGTCACGCCATCATGTCGCCCGGTACAGAAGCTGCCGATTCCCCGCCACTTTTCGCCACCGACGAGGAAATACTCGTATTGGCGGGGCGGCTCAGTCTCGTCGCCTGGAGCGCTACCCTCGCCATACCAGGAATCCAGCAACAAAGGCACTTCCGCAGCGCCTCGGACCTCAAACGTCTTCCAGCACATTTCCCAGAGCTTGGCGTTGTCATGCCAGTCACAGAACGCTGCATTCACGCCGTAGCTTGTCTGCCAATCCGAGAACCGGGGGTCGATAGGCGACGATTCCCCCGTCGCCAGCACGCGGCCGGGGCCCGGAGGGTACAGTTCCTTGAACGTGTGCATGGTCGCAGCGGGGCAGAACACAATTTGTCTCGTAGAATCAGGCAGGCGGTCGTGCGGAAGTGTCAAATAGCCGGTGACATCCGGCCACCAATCCGTCCGGGCAAGGTCCGGGTGGTCGGTGGAATACACGTGGAGTATCACGCCCCACTGACGGAGATTCGATAAGCACCTCATGTCCTTGGCCTGCTTGCGCACGCGTTGCAGGCACGGCATGAGAATGGCCATCAGCAACGCAATGATCGAGATCACCACCAGCAACTCGATCAACGTGAATGCCTTTCTTGCTCCCATGACCTCGTTCTCCCTCAGCACAGCAGACTAATAGTCCTTGAACTTGCGCATCCATTGGGGCCAGTCCTCCGGCTTGACCCCGCCGCGTGTCGTCCATGGGCCGGCCGTGTTGTACTCTTTGTGCCACTTGAGCGCCCACAACTCCTTGAGCCCAACTTTGCGCACCGACCAATCCAGGAAGAGACTGTTGGTACCGCCATTGTGTCGATTGATGCAGAACTCGCCCATTCTCCATTCCGGCGAGCCGCTGATGTCAAAATGCTCATACTGCCGAGGGGGGTCATACTCACGCGGAGCACTACCATACGCGTACTCGCTGTCCAGCAACAATGGCACTTCCGCAGCGCCGCGGACGTCGAACGTCTGCCAATGCAACTCCCAGGGGTCGGTCTTGCCTTCGGGATCCGCATTACTAAGCCAGAGGTTGGCACCGTAACTTGTCTCCCAACCCGACACGAGGTGATTGTGAGGCATGAGTTCTCCGGGGGCGGCCACTCTGTCCCCCAATGAATAGGGGTTCACATACTTGAGCTTGCTCGTAACCGTCCCCGGGCAAAAGGCGATCTTCCTGGTGGAATCGCGCATGTGGTCACGCGAAAGCGTCGTGTAGTCCATGACAATATCCGGCCACCAATCCCTACGAGCGATATCCGGGTGGTCGCCGGCATACATATGAAGCACGACGCCCCACTGGCGAAGGTTGGACTGGCACCCCACGGCCTTCGCCTGCCTGCGCACCCGCTGCAGACACGGCAGCAAAATCGCCATCAGCAACGCAATGATCGAGATCACCACCAGCAACTCGATCAACGTGAATGCCTTTCTTGCTCCCATGACCTCGTTCTCCCTCAGCACAGCAGACTAATAGTCCTTGAACCTCCGCATCCACTGGGGCCAGTCTTCGGGCTGGACGCCGCCGCGCTTCGTCCAGCGGTTGGCGGTGTCGTACAAGCGATGCCACTTCAGCGTCCACAACTCCTTCAGGCCGACCTTGCGGGCAGCTCCATCCAGAAACACCATGTTGATCCCGCCTTCGTGTCGGTTGATGCAAACCTGATACGCATCGTTCCACCCAGTGCGATCTTTCATACCTTCCCGCTCCGGCGGAAGGCCCAGGTCGTACTTGCTCTCCCACAGGGACGCAAGCGGAGGGGTAAAGACTGGGCGCACGCAATCGAACAAGAATGGGATTGTCTGCGCCCCCTTCACATCGACTGCATCATAGTACATTGGTGCTGGTATGGGCTCGAAGGGATATCCCACCCAGCAGTTTCCTCCATAGCTTCCAGTCACACACAGCACTTGGACGTCGTCGGCCATTTCTGGTGGTGCTCTGTACAGCCATGCCTTGAAGGTTCCCCCCTGGCCTCCCTCTGCCGTGGGGCGCCTCGCCATGGGACACAGTGATACCTCATTACGCTCGTTGGAAGGCCACAGAGGTATAGTCCAGTCAAAGTCAATCGGGATCCAAGGCGAATCATGCCATTGCGGCACCTTCCCGTCATGGGCGGCCGCGTACACGTGCAGGGCAACGCCCCATTGGCGCAGGTTCGCTCGGCACGCCACAGCCCGCGCCTGCTTTCGCACCCGCCCCAGCACCGGCAGCAGGATCGATACGAGCAGGGCGATAATGGCAATCACCACCAGTAGCTCGATGAGGGTGAAACCTTTGCCATTGATGAGGGATAATTGATGATTGACTATTGGTGAATGACTGTTGCTAAATGACTTACATACAGCAAGATGTGGGTAGCCCCTCCGCCTCTCGGCCGGTCCGGCCGAACCCGCTTGAGCACCCGCTCGGCTTCTTCCTGCGTAGCGCATCGCCTTACGCTCCATTCGCTACCGTTCGGCCTGTTGCCGGAGGCCCAGTGCAAATGCGGCCTTCAAGAGCCCACAAGGGCTCCTTCGCGTCGCTTCCAATGGTGCATCATCAAAGCAGTATCGGCGCTACAGATCAGATAAGACGGATCGCACGCTTTTTATCTCTTGAATTCTATTATGCCACCCTCGCCGGGCAAGGCAAGGGAAATCCAGGTGGATTACGAGTGTTCCGGCCCTTCGGGCCGGGATTCTTGCGCTTTGAGCCACCAGCATGGGGGCGCGCTCTGCATACCTATGACAGCATCCAACTTGGCCTCTGACCATGCTGGAGGCCGTAAAGCGGGAAACTCCCCAAACGCGAGGCATCGCGTCTGGGAATAGCGGAGCATGCACATTCGGAAGAGCCTGCGATCGTGCGTCTTGCTCTGGACGAGCTGATTTTGCGTCTCTGCTGGCTCACGGAGGGCGATTTGTGATACAATAGTCCGAGAGGTGGAGCAAGACGGTATGCAGGCAGGAGATCGGTGAGAATGATGCGTGTGATGATGGTCCTGGCGCTCGCCGGCACCGCTCTTGCGGCGGAGATTCAAGTGGATGCCCTGTTGGGACACAAGGCGATCTCGCCCTACCTGTATGGGCGAAACAACTCCCTCTCCGACGATCCAAAGAAGCCGCTGGCAAAAAAGGACTGGCAATTCCTACGGGACGCCGGCGTGCGGATGCTGCGGGAAAGCGGCGGCAACAATGCCACGAAGTACAACTGGGTCCTGAAGCTGTCCAGTCACCTGGACTGGTACAACAACGTCTACGCCCACGACTGGGACTTCGAGGCGACGAGCCTGCAGGCGAACCTGCCGGGCGTGCAGGAAATGTGGTCGTTTCAACTGATCGGCAAGGCCGCCGCTAGCAAGGTGTACAACTTCAACGATTGGGGATACAACCGATCCCAGTGGTGGGAGGGCGTGCGGAACAACTGGGCCGGGGGCGGCGGGCCATTGCCGGGAGGCGGCCAGAAGGAAGGGGATCCAAGCCTGTATCTGATGGACTGGTCGGCAGAGGACTCGACCGCCATTCTGGACCACTGGTTCGACCCGAACGGCCTGGGGCTCGACCCTAATGGATTTGTCTACTGGAATATGGACAACGAGCCGGAGATCTGGGGCGACACGCACGACGACGTGTACCCCAAGCAGCCGCCGGTCGAGGACTTCATGCGGGTCTATTTCGAGGTGGCGAAGAAGGCCCGCGCCCGGTTCCCCAGGATCAAGCTCGTCGGGCCGGTGCCGGCGAACGAATGGCAGTGGTACAACTGGGACAACAACCGGATCGCCGCCGACGGGCGGTACTATGCCTGGCTGGAGTACTTCATCAAAGGCATCGGCGACGAACAGCGGGCCAGCGGCATCCGGCTGCTCGACGTGCTGGACATCCATTTCTATCCGGGGCAAACGAACCCCGCCGACATCGTCCAACTCCATCGCGTCTGGTTCGACCAGACCTACAATTACCCCGGGGCCAACGGCGTCAAGCGGCTCGGCTCTTCCGGCTGGGACAACAGCATCAAAAAGGAATACATCTTCGCCCGCTGGCGTCAATGGCTCGACCAGTACCTCGGCCCGGACCATGGCGTGACACTGGGCGTCACCGAGATGGGCATCCAGGGCGACAATCCCAACGTGACGGCGGTCTGGTACGCCTCTACGCTCGGCGTCTTCGCCGACGAAGGGGTCGAGATCTTCACGCCCTGGAGCTGGAAGGTCGGCATGTGGGAGGTCCTGCACCTGTTCAGCCGGTACAACCAGCCGATCCGTATCCAGGCCACGTCGGACCGCGAGGACCGCGTCTCCGCCTACGCCTCCGTCAGCCCCGACAGCAATGACCTGACGATCATCCTGGTGAACCGGGCCCTCTCGCGAGACACGAACGTGCGGATAGCCGTAGCCAACTTCCCCGCAACCGCAAGCACCTGCAACCTGTTGAGGCTCTCCAACCTGCCAACCACGGAGACGTTCCGCTCCCACGCGGAAAACGCGTTGCAGGAAGACACAGCGACCTTTCAGGACAGCGTGATGAACCTAACCCTGCCGCCCCTATCCGTGACTGCCGTTCTTTTCTGGAACCACTCAGAGGATGATTCCACACGCCTGGTCGCTGATGCCGTAACAAGGCTCCTGTGCGCCCGCAGGGTGTGCTGTACACACCGTTCCTCAATAGCCGAAAGCAACAAGAGGAATGTCAGCCTCGTGCCGGCAGGAAAATCGGGGCTGTCGCTCGCCCTCCCCCCTATCCCTCCAACGTTATCTGGTTTTTCGCATGATGAGTGCAGCACCACCGGCCGCACACAATCCCAGAGCCAACGCTACGGCGGTGAACACGACACGATGGTCGTTGTGGGGCTCAGGGGGCACCTGTGCTGTTGCCAGCACCTCGATTGGGCTGGGAACGTTGCGTTCCATGTTCTTCTCGTCCAGGCGATGTCGAACCACGTTGAGCAACTCCCGCTTGCGTTGTAACACAATCTTCTCCTTCTCGAGCAGTTGGGCGCTATCGAGAAGGACTTTGAACTCCACCTGCTGTCTTTCCAGTTCCGCTTTCAGAAGCTGCTCCTCAACTTTGGCGCGAGCGAGCCGGCGACCCACGGGAACCGCCCCTTCTTCGCGGCCGGGAGTGGTCTCGCCGGAGGAGGTAGCTGCCAGTCCGGCCGCATTCCTCGATCGGTCGTTCCATTGCTCGTCCAGTTGTGCCTCGCGCAGACGGAGCAACTCTTCCGCAAACTCCAGGTCCCTATGTGCCCGCATTGCCGCCGGATCGTTCGGCTCAAGCTGATCGGCGGCAATGTTGTGACGCATCGTGCGTGCGGAGATATCCAATTCTCGCCATTCCGCGTCCTCATGGTACTTCGGCTTCCTTGTCAACTCGCTATCCGGGCTATCGCTGCCACTCCTGCCGGCGGTCTGCTTCATCTCCCAGTCGAGTATGGCAATCCTGTCGCGCAGCTCACTGAGGCGGGCCTGGGTATCGTCCAGGCGAATTCTCTTGCTGGAGATGAGTTCCTGGGGCGTCTCCGTGCCAAGGGATTTGTGGAGCTCGGCGCAGATCTTCTCTCGTCCCTGGATCTCGGTCTCCAGCGTTCTGTACTGCTCCGCCAACTGGCGGTAAAGCTGGTCCTCCGTCGTGTCGGACTTCTCCCCGATGTATTTGATGTACTGGTCCAGGACGGCATCCACAATGAGCCTGGCATCGTTGGCGTTGGGGTCTGTGAACGAGACGTCAATGATCTCCGTCCGTGGTCGAGGTCGGACGGAAAGACTGTCCCTGAGCCCCTCGACGGGAGGAATCGTGTCTCCACGCAGCCGCTGGATGAGCGATTTCGGAGGGTTCTTGTACCACTGCGTCTCTTGGATGGCCTGCTGATCCAGTACCCGTTGGAGGACCGTCAGGCTCCGGATGAAGGAGACCTGGGTATTCACGAATGAGTCATACAGGGGAATCATGCCGTTCTCCTCCGTTTGGAAAACCAGTCGCGGGATGATCGGCCGGACGCGTATCTCGCCTCGGGCCTCATATCTGGGCATGATCAGGGTCCAGATCCCCGCGATCGTTGCGGCCGATACAAGACCGAACACGACCAACACGAGCGTCAAGCGTCTCATTTCTCTCTCCTTCGCCAAGACTGCCGATACGCCGCACCCTCTTTAGGGTCCGGTTCGTCTTCATGAGTTCCTGTCGTCGCCCAAAGTTTCCGCATCCAAGGTTGCAGAACACATTATAGCCCCAGACGAGCAAGAAAACAAGCGCAAAAGCAGGAGTACAGCCTGTCTGTGGTCGGAACATTGTTCAAGAACGCGGTCTACCTAGCCCGAAAGGGGAATTCTGGCAGACACCGTACTCAATTCGGCGGGCTACGTTCTTCTTCGCGTGAGCCTTCGTGCCCGTCGGGAATCAAAGGTGTCAGGTACCGGACCCCTTTAATTCCCCTGCGAGAGCACTACCAATGGCGGCGGCGCTGGAGGTCTTGAGAAACTACCGCCGGGACTAACCGATATCTGATAGGGATTTTGATTTTTCCGTGGGAATGTTTATACCCCTGAGTAAGATACGGATCGACTGGAAAAACTGATAGGAGTTTTGATGGCGGCTTTGGAAGGTATATCTCTTGATAGTCCAAGGTGTATTCCGTAGGATTGTTGGTGCGTACGAAGACCGTTGTATTTCGTGACCGGGTAGATGGGGCATGTCAGATTGAGCACGTGAGATTCAAAATCGATATGACTCAAAGCAATTATCCACACTGACCCCAGGAAAGGATCAACACGTGGCAAACGAGAAGAGCAAACCAGCGAAGGACCGGGGCATGTCCCATGGTCGAAGAGCATTTCTGAAAGCAACGGCGGCATCGGTGGCACTGCCCTACTTGATCCCGGCATCCGCGATGGGGAACGACGGCAACACCGCGCCAAGTGACCGTATCGTGATGGCCGGCATTGGCATCGGCAACATGGGCGGGGGCGACCTGGGTTCATTCCTGGGTCGGAACGATGTCCAGTACGTTGCCGTGTGTGACGTAAAAAGGGACGCTCGCGACAGCGCAATGAATCGTGTGAACGAGAAGTACAACAACAAGGACTGCAAAGCTTATAGCGACTTCCGCGAGATTATGGCACGCGATGATATCGACGTGGTGCATTGCGCAACACCGGATCACTGGCACGCGATCGTAGTGATCGAGGCCTGCCGCAACGGAAAGGACATCTACTGCCAGAAGCCCGAGACCAAGACGCTCCGTGAAGGCAAGCTGATGATCAACGCAGCCCGGCGTTATAGTCGGGTCGTATCCGGCGGCAGCCAGCGTGTGCTTGAGGATTACAGGGGCACGGTCGACGCCTGCTGGAATGGGAGCAAGGGCATCGTCAAGTCGATCAACGTCAACGTGGGTCCACTTCCGACGGACTGCAACAAGAAAGGGGAGCCGGTCCCCGACGGCTTCGACTGGGACATGTGGCTTGGTCCCGCCCCATGGGCGCCGTACCATCCCCACCGGTGCAGCGGCAGTTACAACATCGACGGGACAAGCTGGCGATCGTTCAAGGACTACTCCGGCGGCGGCATGACCGACTGGGGCGCCCATCATTTTGGCGGCGCGACCTTCGCCATTGACGTCAGGGAATTGGAACCCGAGGAAGTCATCGTCCATAACGAAAACGGCAAGAAGTTCGCGACCTGCCGCTATCCGAACGGCAAGCTTCTTCACCACAATCACCCGGGCCGGGGCAACCTGGACGTGGAAGGCACGAATGAAAAAGGCCCCTCGAAGCCGGTTCCGGGTTACGCCGGAAGCGGCGGCATCTACGGTGACTTCATCGACTGCGTCAAGACGCGCAGGAGGCCGTTCCGTGACATCGAATACGCGATCCACACGGCAACAGTATGCCACCTGTT
>Ga0315274_10001623_pt1 | contig 34406 bp, 32 predicted proteins | sample YL17G02_20_MG_FD_203700 | JGI IMG/M metagenome (GOLD analysis project Ga0315274, IMG submission 203700) | Sediment microbial communities from Yellowstone Lake, YNP, Wyoming, USA - YL17G02_20 | ecosystem: Environmental > Aquatic > Freshwater > Lake > Sediment | place: USA: Wyoming | collected...
CTAAATCAATTGCCGCTGAGGATGATGAAATGGATCAGCTATATAATCAGGTCTACCGGGAGCTGGTCAGCTACATGGTGGAAGACCCGAAAACGATTACCCGGGCCACGCGTCTTCTCTGGGTAGCCCACAACCTGGAGCGCTGTGCCGACCGGGTGACCAATATCTGCGAGCGCATCGTCTTTACCGTCACCGGCAAAATGAGTGAAATAAACGTCGCACGGTATTAATTATAATCAAGGTGAAAGAGCAAAAGAATTGGATTTATGATGGATAACGCAAAACGTACCCCGATTTATGAAGAGCACCTCAAACTGGGGGCGAAAATGGTGGCGTTCGGGGGCTGGGAAATGCCCCTCCACTACCCCCAGGGCATCCTCTCCGAGCATCTGGCAACCAGGAAATGCGGCGGGCTCTTTGACATCTCTCATATGGGGCGGCTCCGCATCAGCGGCCAGAATGCCCTGCCTTTCCTGCAGTACGTCCTGACCAGCAACGCCGCCGCTTTACTGCCAGAAACGGCTCAGTACACCATGCTGCCCAACGAAACGGGAGGCGCCATTGATGATGGCTACCTCTACCGTGTCAGCGAGGATGACTATCTGCTGGTGGTTAACGCCGCCAATACGGATAAAGACCGACAATGGCTCCAGCAGTACGCCGCCAAGTTCCCCGGATTGATTCTGGAGGATATTACCGGCGAGCTTGCCATGCTGGCACTGCAGGGCCCAAAAACAAAGGCGGTGCTGGAAGCTGTCCTCGGCGATAAAACCCGAATCCCCGAGCCACTCTGGAACCGCCTGACCAGCAGTGAATTTATGGGCACACATATTACCATCGCCAGAACAGGATACACTGGCGAGCCGCTTGGCTTTGAACTGTTTTCCCCCGCCGATAGCGCAGTGTCCCTCTGGCGCCAATTGCTTGATGTGGGCAGGGAAGACGGCATGGTACCGGTCGGACTGGGTGCCAGGGATACGCTGAGGCTGGAAGCAGGCCTCCCCCTTTACGGTCATGAACTCGGCATGGACGCCGATGGCAGAGAGATACCCATCTTTGCCCTGCCGGCGGCCCGCTTTGCCGTCAGCTTCAGTCCCGTCAAAGGTGAATTCATCGGGCGCGAGGCATTGCTGAAGCAGTTTCAGGAAGTAAAGCTCAGGATTGAAGGCAGACCGGATGCGCCCGGGGAAAAGCGGCTTGTTCCCAGATCAGTCTTTCCGATGTCCCTGCTGGGCGACGGTGTAGCCCGGGCCGGCAGCAGGGTGCTGGTCAATGGCCAAACCACGGGCAACGTTACCAGTGGCACGGTGATACCCTACTGGAAATTCGAAGGTTCCGGTACCATGGCCAGGCCCGGCAATGAATCCGCACGGCGGATGCTCTGTCTGGCTTATCTTGATTCTGACCTGTCTGAAGGACAGGTTGCAGAGGTCATGGTCCGGGACAGGCCGGTAAACGCCGTCATCGTCGGCAGGCACATCGGCCGTGAGGCACCTCCCTACGCCCGCCCCCTGCTTCCCGACGATACGGTAAATAAGGCTACCGCAAGAGGCAAGAAATCGATGGAAGAACTGGCGGTCAACCTGATACAGAAGGCTTATGATAATACCATATGGCGACAGCAGCATACCATCAACCTGATACCATCAGAGCAGACGGCATCACCGCTGGTGAAATTGCTGACCATCGCCGACCCATCGGGCAGGTACGCGGAACATCGCAAAGTGGAAGCGCTGGGAAATATTGAGGCGTTTTACTATCAGGGTACCAGGTTCATTGCCGAGGTGGAGAAGGAAGTACAGGAGCAATTGAAAAAGTTCCTCGGCTGTTCCGAAGTGGAGGCAAGGCTTATCAGCGGGCAGATGGCCAATGCCACCACATACAGCGGCATTATGGACTACCTGAACCGGGCCGATAGACACACCGGGCCCAGGAGAATGAGATACGTCATGAACCACCACATCGGGCGGGGTGGCCACTTGAGCGCCCAGACCATGGGCGCGCTGAGGGACTTCGTGGCCATAGACCCGGTTACCGACCGGTGGGCCGTGGTCAACTTCCCCATTCTGGCCGAAAACCCGTACCAGATAGACCTAGCCAGAACCGCTGAATTAATCACTAAATACCAGCCAGAACTGTTTATCTTTGGCAAGAGCATGACCCTGCACCGCGAGCCGACAAAAGAGGTCGCCGGGATAATCGCTGATATGAAGCCGAAGCCGATTCTCATGTATGATGCGGCCCATGTCCTCGGCCTGCTCGGCCCCCACTTCCAGGAGCCATTGAAGGAAGGCACCGACATCGTCACCGCCTCCACGCACAAGACGTTTTTCGGCACGCAGCGCGGTATCATTGCCAGCAATATGAGCGAGGGTTCGGAAAACGCTGAACTCTGGGAGAGCATTTGGCGGCGAGCTTTCCCGGGCAGCGTCAGCAATCATCACCTCGGCACTTTGCTCGGCCTGCTCATGGCCGCCTACGAAATGAACGCCTACGGGCGCGACTACCAGCACCAGGTACTGGCCAATGCCAGGGCCTTCGCCCGGGCACTGAAGGAACGGAGGCTTCAGGTGGAGGGAGACCCGGCCATCGACTATACCGAGACGCATCAGGTTGTCCTGCGCGTGGGTTATGCCCGTGGCGTGGAAATGGCGGAACGCCTTGAGAAAAACAACATCATCGTTAACTTTCAGGCACTACCCGACGATGAAGGCTTTACCGCCAGCAGCGGCCTGAGAACCGGCGTCCAGGAGATGACGCGCTTCGGCATGAAGGAAGCTGACTTCGCCGAGCTGGCGGACTATATGGCGGCGGTCATTCTTAAAGAAAAGAATGTCTGCGAGGAGGTCGCCCGCTTCCGGCAGAGGTTCACCACCATGTATTACTGCCTGCCCGCGGAAAAAGCCAGACCCCTCATTGATAAAATGCTCGGTAGCCTGTTAAAATCTTAAGGGCTTTCGCCCAAAAATAAATTTAAAGAGGTGATTGGCAATGCCCAGTGTCTCATATCAGGAACTCAAACCACCGCAGCGTATTCTTCTCGGCCCTGGCCCCAGCAACATCCACCCCCGAGTACAGCAGGCTATGATGGCACCCGTGCTCGGTCACCTGGACCCTTACTTCCTCACCGTTATGGACGACATAATGAACCTCCTGCGCTACGTTTTTCAGACCAAAAACCAGCTCACCTTTCCCATCTCAGCCACCGGCTCCGCGGGAATGGAAGCCGGTTTGTGCAACTTTCTTGAGGCCGGTGACGTTGCCGTCATCGCAGCTAACGGGTACTTTGCCGAGCGGATGATAAACATTGCCTCGCGGTACGGGGCGGAAGTGATTCGCCTGAATGCCGAATGGGGTCGCATTATTGAACCGGAGGCGATCGAGGCAGCGCTCAAATCCCGGAAAAAGGTGAAGCTGCTGGCACTGGTCCATGCCGAAACGTCCACCGGAGTCCTGCAACCACTCGGTGAAGCTTCCCGGCTGGCCAAAAAGTACGGTGCCCTGTTGCTGGTGGACGCCGTTACCTCGCTGGGTGGCCAGGAACTTTACATCGACGACTGGGGAATCGATATCTGCTATAGCGGCTCCCAGAAGTGCATCAGCTGTCCGCCCGGCCTTTCCCCCTTCACCGTTAACCAGAAAGCTATGGACACGATTAAAAATCGCTCCGGCGCGATTCCCAGCTTTTATCTGGACCTCTCTTTGCTTTCAAAATATTGGATAATTGGCGACGGACGGGCCTACCATCACACTGCCCCCGCCTGTATGTTCTACGCCCTGCACGAGGCGCTGGCGCTCATCGCCGAGGAAGGCCTGGAGGTGCGTATCCAGCGCCATTTGAAGCACGGGGCGGCGCTTCAAGCCGGCCTTGAAGGAATGGGGCTCACCCTGCATGCCCAGTCCGGCCACCGCCTCAGTACCCTGACCACAGTGCGCATTCCAGAGGGCATTGATGATGCCCGGATACGACAGCGCCTCCTCAGCGACTACAGCATTGAGATTGGAGGTGGCCTGGGTACGCTGAAGGGGAAGGTCTGGCGCATCGGGCTCATGGGGTACTCCTCCAACGAGCAGAACGTATTGCTCTTTCTCTCCGCACTGGAGAAACTGCTGGCGGACGAAGGCTACCGGACAGAGATTGGCGCAGGAGTTAACGCCGCGGTGAAAGCGCTGCGGAAATAAGGCTATCTTTCCTTGCGAAACTGGCGATAGCACTCCAGTATCTCAGCGACTATTCCGTCCTGTTCTTTTTCCCGGCAATCGATGGTGATATCGGCGTACTTGAAGTAAAGAGGCCTTCTCTCCTCATATATCTGCCGCAGCGTCTTGTATCTCAATCCGACAATGCCGCGGTCAAGGCCACCGATCAGCTTGGCCTCTATATTGGCAAAAGAGTCGTCCAGATAGACGAGAACCGTGTTCTCCTTGAGATAGGTCATGAGGTCATGGTGGTAGATAATGCTTCCACCCGGCGCCACCACCACTCGTGGCAGTTGTATCTCAAACATGCGGCGTTTTTCCAGCTGCAGGAAGGCTTCCTCACCAACGCTATCGATGATTTCCTGAATCCGCTTCCCATCCTTTTGCAAAATGTAGCCGTCCACATCCAGAAAACCAAACCCGAGGGCCTGTGCCAGAGCAGAACCAATTGTTGACTTGCCGACACCGGCCATGCCGATGATGACAATGCCCGTCTTACCCATTTTTAGCCCAATATCACCAGTTTTTAGCCCAAGAATAGCATCTACCCTAAAAACCGTCAACTACACGTACCGGCTCAGTGCTTGATTTTGACAGCCCTGCGGGAACGTGGTACGTTGATAGTCGAGCAGCATGAAGGCGCAGGTTCTCACCGAAATTAAGCCAGTGGAAGACCGCCCCCTGAAACTGGTCGAGCTGCCGGCACCGCAACCAGGAGCCAAGGAAATCCTGGTGCGCATCTCTGCCTGCGGTGTCTGCCACACAGAACTTGATGAGATTGAGGGCAGACTCGAGCCATACCTCCCCGTCATTCCGGGACATGAGGTTGTGGGCCGGGTGGAAAGCCTGGGCTCAGAAGCGCATCGTTTCCGGTCTGGAGACCGGGTGGGAATTGCCTGGATATACTCCACCTGCGGCCGTTGCCGCTTCTGCACGGAGGGAAACGAGAATCTCTGCGCTGAGTTCAAAGGCACCGGGTGTCACGCTAATGGTGGCTACGCGCAGTACATGACCGTTGCCGAGGATTTCGCCTATCACATTCCGGAGCGGTTCACCGATGCTCAGGCTGCACCGCTGCTCTGCGCCGGAGCTATCGGCTTCCGTGCTCTGCAACTTTCTGGGGTTAAACCCGGACAGACCCTCGGCCTCTTCGGCTTTGGCGCCTCGGCACATATCGTGATTCAGGTGGCCAGATACTGGGGGTGCGAAGTCTACGCCTTCAGCCGCAGCGAAGCGCACCGTCGTCTGGCCAGAGAGCTGGGTGCCTTCTGGACCGGCGCTGCGGAGGATGAGCCACCACACCAATTGCACTGCGCCATCGATTTCACTCCGTTGGGTGAGACCGTCCCCCACGCCCTGAGAGCCCTGGACAAGGGCGGCCGACTGGTGATAGCGGTAATCAGGAAAAGAACCCCCATCCCGCCCCTTGACTACGCCCGGCTTCTCTGGGACGAGAAGGAAACCAAAAGCGTCGCCAATATCGCCCGCCAGGATGCCGAAGATTTCCTCCTGCTGGCGGCGCAGATTCCCATTATTCCGGCGGTTCAGGAATTCAGGCTGGAAGAAGCCAATGAAGCATTGCTTCGGCTCAAACAGGGCCAGGTCCAGGGTGCGGCCGTTCTGAGAATGGACTAGTCCAACTCGGGTCTTTACTTGCCAGCCGTTTAGCATTATACTAACCGCAATATTGTGATGCATATATCTTTAACCATACTGCTGGCCACCGCAGCCTATATACTGGGGGCTTGTCCCTTCTCTCTCTGGGTGGGGCAATGGGGGCTAAATAAAGACATCCGGGAATACGGTGATGGCAATCCCGGCGCAGTCAATGTCTTCCGGGCCGGCGACATCAAGACCGGCCTTATGGCTCTTTTGCTGGATATCGGAAAGGGATTCCCAGTTGTTTTTATCGCCCACTTCTATTTCGGCCTTCCCGAACTGCTGGTTGCCGCCATCGGGTTGAGTGCCCTGCTCGGTCATGCCTTCTCCCCGTTTCTCCACTTCAAAGGCGGCAAGGCAATCGCGGTTACCTTCGGGGTTCTCCTGGCGCTCCCCCAGCACCACCTGCTTGTTATCTTTATTGTTTTCATCCTCACCGCTTTTCTTTTCATTGAACAAGATGCCTGGACGACCATGGCGGCTCCCGCCGGCTCGCTGGCCTACCTGATAATCGCCCGGGGGAATTCCTGGGAAGCGCTGTTTATGCTTGGCGTTCTGCTACTGTACACCATCAAACAACATGAAAGCCTGAAGACTATCCCCAGGTTCAGGCTGAAACCTGTTCGGTGGTACCAGTCAAGGAGTTGATGACTTGAAAGGGGGCTAATGGAATGCTGTATCAGGGAATAATCGTCGCCGGGCTTCTCATCTTCATGCTTAATCTGACTCTCAATCTGAGAAATCTCAAGACCCTGCGCCGCGATGAGAAAATCCCCGAGAAGGCTCCCTTCATTTCTGTCCTTGTCCCTGCCCGGGATGAGGAGACAAATATCGCTGCCTGCCTTGATTCGCTGCAGAAGCAGGACTACCCCAACTACGAGATTGTGGTGCTGGACGATAACTCATCAGACAATACTGGGGCGATAGTGGAAGACATCGCCGCCAGTGATAGCCGTGTACGTCCGCTCCAGGGTGAACCGCTGCCCGAAGGCTGGACCGGCAAGTCTTTTGCCTGCTATCAGCTGGCCAAGCAGGCCCGTGGCTCCTGGCTCCTGTTTGTTGACGCCGATACGACACATGCTCCCCATGTGCTGCGCAGTGCTCTGGCCCAGGCGCTCCGCTTGAATTCCTCACTGCTCTCCGGCTTTCCGCGTCAGCTGGCAAACTCCCTGCCCCAGAAAATGGCCATTCCGGTGTTGTACTTCATCATCCTTACCTGGTTTCCGCTCTGGTGGTTGCAGCGCGCCAAAGAGCCAAAACCATCACTGGCCATCGGTCAGTTCCTGCTCCTTCCCCGGGAAGAATACTGGCGCATTGGCGGCCACGAAGCGGTGAAATCCCGTATTCTTGAAGACGTCTGGCTGGGCATTGAGATAAGCCGCCGCGGTGGCCGCCAGGTGGCGGTTGACCTGTCACCCGCGGTCTCCTGCAATATGTACCACAATGTGGGCGCCATGATGGAGGGCTTTATCAAATGGATTTACTCGGTGGCCTCCCTCTCCCCCATCGTCCTTACCATCATGATGGCCGCCGCCTACTTTTTCTACCTGGCGCCGTTCTATCATCTCTGGCGGGAGCTCTTTGTGGTCATGGGCCCTATTGGCCTGCGCGCCGTCGTTATCTCTCAAGTGGGCGTAATCCTGTTTATGCGCTGGCTGGTGGACAGTCGTTTCAAAGCGCCTTTTATCTCGGTCTTTCTGCACCCGCTGGGGCTCTCCTTCCTCTTTCTGGCCGCTTTCTGTGCCGTTTTCCGACGTGCCGTTGGGGCCGGTGTACGCTGGAAAGAACGCCTGTACAGTCGGGGGTCATCCGTTGAATAAATAAACGCATGGACCGGAGCTGTTCTTTGAAGCGTAATACCACCATTTTTTATCCTTATTATAGAAATATTATATTTTTACCCTAACTATACTTGACAGGCCGTGTTATAATAATCTTAATACACCACAATTAAATATCAGGCAATACCAAACCTTTCGTCTACACATGGTGATAAAAAATTTAAAGCCTTTGGCGAAAGGAGCTAAAAGTAAGGGGAACAATAAACATTGCCCAGATAATCGCCTGATATTTCTCAGAACTCGAACCGGCGGACGGCATATATTTGCTAGCCAATAAATAAGAGCGTTCTATCAGTGAAGAGTTTGAGGCAAAATACCGCGCATTCTGTTCCTGCAGGAAATTCGGCACAATACTGGGTAAATTGTATTCCCGAATTAGCAAGTTTAGTCGTAAGAACACGCGTTTCTTTCCCTTTGGTATATGATAATTAACTTAGTGATTTATTTGCTTTGATTAAAACAAAATTCAGGGTGAATGCCCAAATAGGGAAAAAAGGGGGTGATAAATTTCAAGAATCAAATGAGGAATTGCTGGATTAAAATTTGCTGAGGAGGAGTAAATGAAAAAAGGAAGAATCATTGCCGCAGTAATGGTACTGGCACTAATCAGCAGTGTCATTGCTGCCGGTTGTGCGGCACCAGCTCCAGCACCAGCCCCGGCGCCTGCTCCGGCTCCCGCACCAGCCCCGGCTCCCGCCCCTGCACCAGCGCCAGCTCCGGCTCCCGCTCCCAAACCAACCCCAGCCGCACCGGCTGAAGTAATCACCTGGATAGGACAATCATCCCTGCCCGCCGGAATGCCGGTTACCTGGGGCATGGAGGATTTGGCAAAGCGAGTTGAAATCGCCACTCAAGGACGCTTTATAATGAAAGTCAACCCCACCGGCGCCATCTGCCCGGCCACCGAAGAGCACAAGGCAATTCAGACCGGCGTGCTTGACTGGGCCGGCAGCGGCGGCGGCTATATGAGAGGCGACATGCCGTGGGCCGGCTATGTCATTCAGCCGGTAGCCGGCATGCCTCCGGAAGCGCTCCAGGTCTGGCTTGACAACGAAGGTTGTGACATAGCCAACAAGTGGTTCGAGACACTGGGGTGGGATTTCCAATTTGTTAAGGGTACTGGCTTCGCCGGGCCACCCGAGATATTCGGCCACTTCAACAAGGAGCTGAAGACCGTCGACGACCTGAAAGGGATAAAGATGCGCTGCTCCGGTGACGGCGGCACCGTCCTGGGCACCATGGGCGTCGGCCCGGTCTTCATGCCTCTGGGCGAAGTCTTTGAAGCCATGCAACGCGGCCTCATTGACGCCTATGAGTGCAGCTCCCCGCGCTTTGACTGGGAAATGGGCCTCAATGAAGTGGGCAAGTATGTCTACCTCTGCCCCATCCGGGCGCCCACCGAGGTCTATATGTTTCTGGTCAAGCGGAGCAAGTTTGAGGCGCTGCCCGACGACCTCAAGGTAATCATTGAGGACCTGGGCGTGGCCGAGACATGGGACTACCATGACAAGCTCATCGCCGGTGACGCCCAAGCGCTCCAGAACTTCAGAGACTACGGGAACGTCCTGCTGCCTCTGCCCTCGGCAATAGAGGAGGCGTTTGGTAATGCGGCCATCAAATACATCGATGCAGAGATGGTCAAGGACCCCGGATTTCTGGAGATAGCGTCGTCCCAGCGTGCCTTTGCCAAGAACTGGAATGACCTGTACGGGCTTCCTTCCTGGGCCAAATGGTCATTCAAATAAAACCTGGTAAGAGCCACTGACCGCCAAATTCAATCTGGCCCCGCTCCGGGAATTTTCCCCGGGGCGGGGCATGGTACTAGGTTAATTTTGGAAGTGAAATTAAAAAGATGAGAAAGATAATAAGAGCAATTGATTTCACTAATGATAGGGTCGGCATGGGAGTGAGATGGCTTTCCGTCCTCGCCATCGGTGTCATCTGTGCCGAGGTGTTCATGAGGTATGTGCTCAATCACCCCACGACAATCTTGCCGATAGTGGCCACCATGACCGGAGCCTCCTTTTATGCCCTTTCCTGGGGATATGTCCACCTCAACCGCCGCCACATCAGGATAGATATTGTTTATGTCCACCTGCCAACGGGAGCCAAGCTTGCCGTCGACGTGGTTTGCGCCCTGCTCTTTCTCCTGCCACTCATCGGTCTGCTTATCTATGCTGGCTGGAACTGGATGTGGTTTGCCTGGGAAACCATGGAGAAGTGCCTGGCTAGCTGGTGGTACCCGATAACCGGTCCGGTAAGAACCGCCGTCTTTATTGGGTTCTGTTTGTTTGCCCTTCAGGGTCTGGCCCATCTCTACCGTGATATCTATTTTCTGGTGAGGGGTAGAAGCATATGATTCATTTAAGTCCAGAACTGGTTACCATGGTCATGCTCGGTGGCATCTTGTTTTGGGTCCTGCTTGGCTACCCCCTGGCCATTGTGGTTGGTGGTACGGCCATCGTCATGGGAATACTCCTCTTCGGGCCGAACATCGCCGTGGAAGTCATCTACCACCGTATGTTCGAGTTGATGAATAACTATATCCTCCTGGCAGCGCCGGGTTTCATCTTCATGGGCATCATGCTGGGATACTCGGGAATAGCCGAAAAAATGTTCGCCGCCATGTACCTGTGGCTCAGCGGTTTTCGGGGTGGGCTGGCCGTAATGACCGTAATAATCGGCACCATCCTGGCCGCCTGTGTCGGCATCGTCGGCGCTTCGGTCACGGCGCTGGCCATTGTCTGCATGCCCCCCATGGTAAAGCGAGGTTACGATAAAGCCTTAGCCAGTGGTGCCGTCTGTGCCGGCGGCACTCTGGGCATCCTGATTCCACCCAGCATCATGCTGGTCATTTACGGGCCAATGGCGGCACTCTCGGTAGGTAAACTGTTTTTTGCCGCCTTCATGCCGGGTTTCCTGCTTTCCGCCATGTACATCATCTACATCGCCATTTACAGTTTTGTCAAACCAGAGGCAGCGCCAGCCGTGCCGCTTGCGGAGAGGACAGTTTCCTGGGGCAAGAAAACGTGGGCCCTGCTCGTCTCGATGGTGCCACCAACGATACTTGTTATGGCGGTGCTGGGAACTATTTTCCTTGGCATCGCTTCTCCTACTGAAGCTGCCGCCGTCGGTTCCCTTGCCGCCACGCTTTTGGCCGTCGCTTACCGCCGGTTTAGTTTCGTGATCCTTAAAGATACCGTGACCGAGACGATAAAGGTCGTCGGGATGGTGCTCCTCATCGGTAGCACCGCTTACGCTTTCGTCGGCGTATTCATCCGGGCCGGTGGCGGTGACATCGTGAAGGAGATAGTCCTGAGTGCCCCCGGTGGGAAGTGGGGCATCTTTGCCATCATCATGTTCGTCGTCTTCCTCCTGGGCTATTTCATCGACTGGCTGGGCATCCTGTTCATTATGGTTCCCATCATAACACCGATTGGCACCGCACTCGGTTTTGACAAGCTCTGGTTTGCCATGATGATTTGCGTTAACCTGCAGACGTCTTTCCTGACCCCTCCCTTCGCCTATGCCATATTCTATCTCAGGGGAGCGTGTGACACATCTTTGGGGGTAACCACGGCTGACATAATCCGTGGGGTATTCCCATTTGTGGCCATCATCATAATCGGGCTTGGACTGTGCATCGCCTTTCCCGAGATAATCCTCTGGCTACCAGCGCAGATGATAACCGGCTTCAAGTAGTAAGAGAATCGTTCAAAATCAGAAGACCTTTTCTGGCAACCGCCTCGATAAAACCGAGGCGGTTCCTTATTTAGAGTACCAGCGTTACCTGGCTATCCTCGGCGGATATCTTTCAAGATATATTATTTGTCATTTCATATGTCGGTCATTATAATCTTAAGGTACAGGTTAAGGCACACATCAGTAAATACGCGATAATCCGGTTTCTGATACCGTGCACCAATTACTGCGGGAAGGAATAAATAATAACGATGTCTGAAAAACGGGTAATCAAAAGGAAAAAAAGAATTGCAGAGCGTGTGGCCAGAGTATCCGACGTCGGCTTTGCCAAATTTTTAACCCTGTTCCACTCTCTGGAAGGCGGCATCTCACTGAGCGTCGGCGAGCCTGATTTCCCCACGCCCTGGCACATCTGTGAGGCCGGCATTGAAGCCATGAAGAAGGGTATCACCACCTATACACCGACGGCGGGATTTCCTGAACTGCGAGAGGCCGTTGCCCAACATCTGAAAAAACGCTACGACATAAAATACGACCCGCAGACTGAAGTCGTCATCACCGTTGGCTCCAGTCAGGCGATGGACCTGGCTTTCCGAACGATTATCGACCCCGGCGATGAGGTAATCATGCCCGACCCCTACTATGTGTGCTACCCTTCCTGCATCGTCCTGGCGCACGGCGTGCCGGTCACCGTGCCCACCAGACCGGATAATGACTTCAAGCTGGAACCTGACCAGATTGAGGCCAGAATCACGTCAAAGACAAAGGCGATACTCTTCGGCTACCCGGCCAACCCCACGGGCACCGAACTCACCCGCGAGGAATACGCTGACATTGCCCGGGTGGTGGAAAAGCATGACCTGCTGGTCATCTCGGATGAAATCTACAGTCGCCTGACCTATGGGGTGGCACATACCTGTTTCTCAACTTTGCCGGGAATGAAGGAGCGCACCATTCTCCTCGATGGTTTCTCCAAAGCGTACGCCATGACCGGCTGGCGCCTGGGCTATGCCGCCGGGCCGGCGGAAATCATGGCGGCCATCAGCAAGGTGCACCAGCATACCATGCTCAGCCCGTCCAGCATGGCACAGATGGCCGCACTGGAAGCTCTGAAAAACGGCGAGGACGATGTCCAGCGGATGCTGGCGGAGTATGCCCGCCGCCGCGAGGTTATCATACGCGGCCTGAACGAAATCAGGCTCAAGTGCCATGAACCGAAAGGGGCATTTTACGCCTTCCCTTCGATTAAGGTTACCGGGATGACGTCAGACGATTTCACCGAGAATCTCCTCAAGGAAGAAAAGGTGATTGTCATGCCCGGTACCCTGTTCGGTCGGCTGGGCGAGGGGCACGTGCGCTGCTGCTATGCAACCTCCCTCTCCGATATTGAGGAAGCGCTGCGCCGCATGGCCCGCTTTGTTGAGCGGCACCACGTTCGTTCCTGACCACGAAATAAATATCAGTCCTGACAAAAGATGAAGCTTACTCCTCACATCACCCAGATTAGCGGTATCTTCGGCACGGGAGTCTGGGGCGCCAATAACGCACGATGCCCATCGCGCGGTCAACCGCCTTTTTAACAAGCTGGCAGACCATTTTTACCCAGGCCCTTTACCACCGATGAAATAAAAGCTATTATAAAAGAAAGCTGTCAGGGGAACAAAATGGCGGATAAGAAAATAAAGGTCCTCGCCGTCGATGACGAGGAAACGGTGCGGGTACTGCTTCAGCGCATATTGCAGAACGCCGGTTACGACGCCTTCACCGCGGCTGACGGCACGGAAGCCCTGTCTGTCATTGCGGGTGGAGATATTGACGTGGTGCTGCTGGATATCAACATGCCCGGGCTATCCGGCGTTGACGTGCTTGGCAAAATAAACACCGATTGGCCAGATGTCTGCGTCATCATGGTAACCGCCGTTGTCGATGTCCAGACCGCCGTTGAGGCTATGAAGCTGGGTGCTTACGACTATATCACCAAGCCATTTGACCAGAGTGAAGTGCTTCTTAAAATTCGTGAGGCAATTAGGAAATGGCAGGAACAGCTTCAGGATAAGCAGCATTACCTTCAGCTCGAGCAGAGCATCGCGGAACAGACCGGACGAATGCAGGGAAATTTCGCCGAGCTGGTTGAAAGCCTGGCCAGAGAGCACCGGCTTCTGCAGCAACTGGCGGCAAAGCGGGGAGCCGGCGCTAAGTCCCTGCTCGCCGACCTGCCTCCGGAATTGCAGCAGCCAATCGCCTCGGTGGAAGAATTCAGAGATGCCCTGCTCAGGATTCTGAAGAGGGCGTAGTTTAATTATTGGTTAAGTTCGCCGATAAAAGGTTATTAGCTGATGAAAGAGCGTATTCTGATAGTCGATGACGAGCTGAGCATCCTTAAATTTGTTCGCTCCAATCTTCAGGATAAAGGCTACGCAGTCATCAGCGCGACCGATGGCGAAGAAGCACTCCACCTCATAGAGAGGGAACTGCCCGACCTTATTATACTGGACGTCATGATGCCCAGAATGGACGGCTTTGAAGTATGCCGTCGGCTGCGCCAGTGGTCACAGACCCCAATCATCATGCTCAGCGCCCGGGGCGATGAAAAGGACAAGGTAAAGTGCCTTGACCTCGGCGCTGATGACTATATCGTCAAGCCTTTCGGAGCCAAGGAACTGATGGCACGGGTCAGCGCCGTCCTCCGGCGCACTAGAAAAGCCGGCATATTCCCCACGAAATCTTCCATCACCAGTGGTGACCTGGTCATCAACTTGGCTAAAAGACAGGTAACTCGGGCCGGCATGGAAGTGAAACTGACCCCCACCGAATATGCCCTCCTTCAGGAACTGGCCGTGAATGCAGGCAAGGTGCTCACCCATAGCCACCTGCTGAACAAGGTATGGGGCCCGGAATACCGGGAGGAAAGGGAATATCTGCATGTCTTTGTCCGCCGACTGCGTGCCAAACTGGAGCCAGACCCGAACCACCCCAGATACATCCTCACCGTTTCCGGCGTTGGCTACCAGTTCAAGGATTCCGGTTAAGAATTAGCCTGGAATCTTTTAACCACCCGCTCTAAAGGCACCCGCTCTGGGTGCCTCTTTATTTCCCGGAAATGTTAAGGGAATATTTAGAATTGCCAGGTAGATATTTAGGTTTTGTTTCGTAGCCTTATTCTATCCTGAAATCACAGAACAACTTCAAAGGATGTATCCGCGAGGCGAGACAAACCAATGAAAATGTTTGAAGTACGGCAATATTATAAGACTTCATTTTCGGTGCACCATGAGATGATGAAGCAGTTCCGCAGATTACACGGTAAGGCGGCCATGGTCCATCCGACCAGCGTTAAGGAACGCGATGCCCTGTCGATAACCGCGCCCCTGGCTATAAAATGTGTCAAAGTGGATAGCGGAGGTTCATATTTACCGGAACAGAGCGCGAGCTTACGTACCTCGCTCTCATTGCCCAGGGTAGCGAGTTACAAGCTATCACTAAATTGATATTTCCAAAGCAAAAAGAAAAGGGAGGAACTGGTGAAGAAGCGTACCCGCATAATGGCCATCGATGATGAAGAAGAGATACTCCGCTTGCTCAAGAATATACTTGAGGGAGAGGGGTATGATTTTTGGGGCGCCACCAGTGGCGATGCCGCATTTTCTCTGTGGCGCGAGTGCCCGCCGGACCTGCTTATCCTTGATATCATGATGCCCGGCCTTGATGGCTTTCAGGTGCTTAACCTGATACGACGCAAATCCGATGTGCCGGTAATCATGCTGACCGGCCGGGGTGAGGTGACCGCTTTGCGCGATTGCGTGGAACTTGGTGCCGATGATTACATCAGGAAACCATTTTATCCGCTTGAGCTGGTAGCACGCGTACGGGCCAAGCTGCGGCGCGTGGCTCAAAGTTTACCGGTTTCAGATCGATGTGAGGAAATAGCTTGTGAGAAGGTGGTAAATAATAATGAATAATATAGCTTATAGATCATATAGACTACCATCTATCTCGGAACTATTACAGGGTGTGGCAGAACAACCCCAAAAAGCCGAGGGAAAAAAGAGAGTCGGAGTTGCTTCCCTGAATAGCCAATTTCGAAATAACAGCGTTGGCTTTAACGAACAAGCTATTGAATTGGCTGTATCGCCATCTACCTGCTCTTCCAGACTGTACAAATTTTACACCGAGTTAGAAGAGAAACTTCATAAGCTAGGCAGTGACGGATTCATAAGCCACGTCTGTCACTCACAGAGTAGCGGAACTACATTTACAGTAAAGTTAACCTCTCCAAAGAACAGGGAGTTTCTGGAAGCACTGGGCAAAATGCCAGAGGTTGAGGAAGTAATGGAAAAGTCAAAAGGCGACTATGCATATCCAAACCCTTCCCAGAAATTCAGCGTTTTGTTAGCTAAATGAATTATGTCACAGAGCAAAATAGGACGGGGCCTAAAATCTCTACTTTTATAGGGTGAAAAACAGGGTTTTATTTGCATTTGGTTGGAGGTTAAGCAATGCCAGTTGATGCTCTAAGAATACTTTTACTTCCGTTGCTCATCCCAATTTGGCTTTTGTTCTGGTTATTACGTCTGTGCGGGATTTGCCCAAGTGGAATAAAGTTCTATGACCACCAATTTGAGAACTACGTTATGCCCTACGTGGAATATGTAAAATTATAGACGTTCTGACAACTATGAGTAAGTGGATAACTGAAACAATTACTACGGCCTGTTTATTCTGGTTGCCAATAGACCTGTTGTACCTGTACTACGCTGGAGGATGGACAGACCCAAATCAAGCAATATTATTGGCTGAATTAGCACTCTTATACCTGTTGCCAGCCTTTGCGATATGGCGATTTGCGAGAATATTAAGAAAGGCAATGTCAGAGATAATAAAACAGACTACACTACGTGGATATTATATCACATATAAGCAACCAACAACTAAGATTGAGTAGAACCTATTCCCGAGATTCAGTCCCGCGGATTTTTTCCCAGTTGTGCAGAACTACCCCCACCCCAATCAGCACCGCCGAGGCGATTATTATAGCGATAGCCTGATTCCTGAGCCCGCTGATAAAGCCATCAATGGCATTTTGCATCAGGGTAACGCCCTTTTCAGCCATTAACGACGTGAGACCTTCAGTCTGACTGAACCCCGTCGCAAGTGTCCGGTCTATCACCGGCTGTGCGGTGGCGGAAAATACCGGGCCAAAGATGATAAAGGCGATAATCGACATTGCCGCCAGCAATGCCGCGGCCCAGATAAGCTTGCTGCTCCACTGTCGGCCACCCAGCGCACCGACTGCCAGCAGCAGTAAAAACGGTATTATCCAGACAAAGTTAATTACTTTCTTCGCCGTGCCCAGACCGGAACGTACCTGCTCGAACGCCGCCATTGGCTCGCCAGCACCAGCGCCTCCGGTATTGCCCATCAGGTGCCTTAAGTCCTGCTCGGTGAAGGTCAGGCCATCAGCTATCGACTGCCGGACTTTTTCCAGAGCCACGGTATCGGTATCCATAACTTTGCTCAAATCCTCTTCGGTGAAGGCCAGGCCTCCCCGTACCAGTTCCCGAACCTGAACCAGAACACTGTCTTCCCCCTCACCACCAAACAGCTGGCTCATTTCCGCTTCGGACAAGAGCAACTCATCGGGTATTCCCGCTTCAATAAGAGGCTGCACCAGGCTTGCTACATCCATGCCCACCAGCCCTTTGAATTCCTGATAGGACATGCCCAACGGCCGGCACGCCGGCATACCTTCCAGCGTTGGCTCCGACAGCAGCTCAAGCAGCTGTGCCTCCGTGCACACCGGCAGGGAATCGAAAGCGCTCTCCATCTCCTTATCGGCCAGCTGGCCGAGTGCTTTCGCTATCTCCGGTTTGTGGTCGGCCAGAGGTATCACCAGTTCCAGTTCATCCTGTGTTCCACGCAGATAGGCGAATAGCTGGCTGACCAGGTCTTTGACCAGCGCCTGATACCACTCCAGCGGCAGGGCCTCTTTGGCGGCAGCGATGATCTCATCCTCCGTCAGCTCCACGTCTATAGGGAGTTGGATTATTTCTTCCAAGTTTTGCGACAGCGCTGGCGCCAGCATTTCGGCAAACAGGCTATCGTAGGTTTCCGGCCTTGACAGGAAATCGGCCAGCACTTCCTCCAGTTCCTCAAGCGGCCTGGTTATATCTATCTTTACCGTGAAATGCGCCTGCTCTTTGGTGAGGTAAGGCACCACTTCATCGACCGCGCCATCTATCTGCTCCAGCAGCCAGTCTTCGGGCACCACTTTACGCAGCATCATTCCCATTTCCTCTTCGGATGCGGGAAGCATGGCTGGCATTTCACCTTCAGCCGACGCTATCTTGTCGGTAATCAATTGTATAAGCTGCTCATAGAGCACCGGGAAGACATCTTCACGGTGTAAAACGTTCTTTATTGCCTCCCCTCCAGCCTCCACCCTGTCTTTTAACGGAACGGTAATGCGAAAGGTAGCCTTTTCTCCCCAGACATAGGGCACCACCTCACCAATAACATGCTCCGCCTGTGCCTGAAGCCATGCCGGGGGCAGTGTCTGTTGAACCACGTCAGCGATATGGGGCTTGAGTGGCGTAATGATAACGCTGGTCTCTCCTGTAGCGCCACCTATCCCGGATTCTTCCAGCGCTGCCGGCAGCACGGCATCGTAAATGAAATGGTACACGTCCGCCTGCTGCAACTGTTCGGCATAGAAATCCGGGTTGCCCGCGGTGGCGTTAATCCGGAAGGCGACCAGCACCAGCAGCGACAGAATGACGAAGACAACGGCCAGAGGTATGGCGATAGCTCTACGTAACCAGATCATACCTTATTATGTTCCACCTGTTATGATGAGATAGTTTACCTGTCTCAAGGCCATCGGTCAAATTTTATTCATTTCCACCTGGAAATCACGATGTAACCATCAACAATGGCTGCACCGGCCAAGATGACCATACTTGAATTGCCGCCTTGATAGCTACCGTTGCCAGTGATAGAATGCTTGTCAGAGGCATAATATATGACACTGCGCCGAAAAACGCTGCTTATCATTGCCGGTACCTTCTACGGCGTAATCATCCTGCTCTTCTTTATCTCCCGTACTATCCTGCTGGAGAGCTATGCTGACCTGGAAAGACTCGGTACCCAGCGGGATGTGGAGCGGGTATTGACGGCTTACTCAAATGAACTAGCCAGCCTGGAGACCACGACCACGGACTGGGCGGCCTGGGACGATACCTATGCCTTCATCGCAGACCCAAACGAGGAGTATATCAGGTCGAACCTCACCGATAGCACGTTCACGGAACTGGAACTGAACCTGATGCTTTATATTGACTCTTCCAGGCATGTTGTATTTGGCAAAACTTTTGACCTGGAGAATGAAGAGCCGGTACCTCCGCCACCGAGTATTGCCAAATATCTGGCCGACCATGATTTTCTGCTTGCTCACCAAGATGAAGAAAGCAGCTATACCGGCACCATTGTCCTTCCCGAAGGTCCCATGATAATCAGCTCCCAACCCATCCTGACCAGTGAAAATAAAGGCCCGGTTCGAGGGACACTGATAATGGGACGCTACCTCGATGCGGACAAGGTCAACAAACTGGCTAGACTCACACTCCTCTCCGTAACCCTTTACGAATATAATGACCCGCGGGTTCCCCCCGACTTCGCCACCGCCCGTTCCTCCTTCTCGGCGGCGTCACCAGTCTTCGTTCAACCTCTTAGCGAAAAATCCATTGCGGGCTACACAACTATTAGAGACATCGGCGGGCACCCGGCTTTGATTCTTAGAGTGGATGGGCCCAGAGATATCTATCATCAGGGCCAGTCCGCCATCTCCTATCTCATACTGACCATTGTCGGTGTCAGCCTGGCGTTTGGCCTGGTAACCATTCTGCTCCTGGAGAAGCAGGTCCTTTCGCCACTGTCTCACTTGAGCCGAAGCGTTAGTGATATCGGTACGGGCGGTAAACTTTCAGCACGAGTATCTGTGGCCGGCTCGGATGAACTGTTCAAGCTTGGCGCCACCATTAATGGTATGCTGTCGGCTCTGGAACAATCAGAAACAGAACTGCGGGCAAGTGAAGAGCACTATCGCCTGCTGGCGGAACACGCCACTGATGTCATCTATGTCATGGACACGAATCTCAAATTCACCTACGTCAGTCCATCCGTGACGCGCCTCTCCGGCCACAGCGTTGCAGAAGCCGTGGCCCAGTCGCTGGACCAGGTTCTTACTCCCGCTTCCTTCAACCATGCCATGGATGTTTCTGCGGAAGAAGCAGCCAGAGAAAGCGAGAAAACAAGAGACCTCACCCGCTCCAGGACACTGGAACTCGAGGTCAAACGCAAAGATGGTTCCACCGTCTGGGTCGAGGCCACGATGACCGCACTCAGGGATACGGCGGATAATGTTATCGGCATACTCGGCGTCGCCCGTGATATCACCGAACGCAAGAAGGCAGAGGCGAAACTGCAAGAGCTATACAAGGAAGAGAAGGCGCTGCGGCAGGACCTAGAAGCGGAAATCAACAAAAGAGTGGAGTTCACCCGCGCCCTCGTGCACGAGCTCAAAACACCGATTACCCCCGTGCTCGCCTCCAGCGAGCTATTGCTTGAAGAAATCAAGGAAGGCGGCCCGATGTGGGAGCTGGCACAGAATATCAATCAGGGTGCTTACAATCTGAACCAGCGGATCGACGAGCTGCTTGACCTGGCGCGCGGCGAAGTGGGGATGCTCCGCCTCAACCCGGAACCGGTTGATTCCGGGCAATTGCTCCGCAACATTGTGGACAGCGTAAGGCCACTGGCCCGGAAGAACGGACATCTGCTGAATGCCAAGCTTCCCCCTTCACTGCCCGTCATCCGGGCCGATGAAGACCGCCTGCGTCAGGTGGTGCTTAACCTGCTCAATAACGCCTTTAAATTCACGCCGGCCGGAGGCAGCATTACGGTGAGGGCCAGAAAAAGCGAAGACAACCTGATTGTCGAAGTGCAGGATACCGGCCGCGGCATAAGCAAGGAGGAGCAGGAAAAGCTCTTTGAACCCTATCAGCAGCTCGAAGGGGAAAGGGCCCGCCTCAGCGGACTGGGACTGGGATTAAGCTTAGCCAAGAAACTGGTGGAGTTGCACGGCGGCCGGATATGGGTGCAGAGCGAGAAGGGCGAGGGCAGTACCTTTAGCTTTTCCATTCCATTGAACATCAACGGACAACCAAATAGCTCGGTAAAAGGGTGAACGTTATGAAAGTGCTCGTCATTGAGAACGACCGTGGCATCGTCGAAGCGGTTTCCCTCGCCTTCCAGATACGCTGGCCCGAAGCCAAACTGATATCTACAAACCTGGGAGAGGAAGGAATCGCCCTGGTGGAGACCGAGAAGCCGGACGTGGTTATCCTTGACCTCGGGCTCGATGATATCAGCGGTTTTGATGTGCTGAAGCAGATACGCCTCTTCTCCAGTGTCCCCATCCTCATTCTGACGGTGCGTGCTGACGAGACTGACATCGTCAAGGGACTGGAATGGGGCGCCGATGATTACGTGGTCAAACCTTTCCGGCAGCTTGAGCTGCTATCACGGATAAAAGCGCTGACGAGGCGACAGGGCCCCTTCAACGCCGAAATGCCGCTGGTATGCGGGAACCTCCGCCTTGACCCCGCCACCAGACAGCTGTTCCTGAATGAAAAAGAGGTAAGCCTCACCCCCACAGAAGGAGCTATCATCAGCCACCTCATGAAGAATGCGGGGCGTGTGGTCACTCACTCCAGCCTTGCCGAATCGGTCTGGGGAGATGACTATCCGGATGCCGCCAACAGCCTCAAGGTCTACATCCGCCGCCTGCGGGAAAAGCTGGAAACAGACCCCGGCCACCCAAAGATAATCGTCACCAAGACGGGAGTGGGTTACCAGATGGCCAGGCCCGACTGACCTCCGTTTTCAATTGGCCTCATTCGTAACAGATTGTAATTGTTTTTTAACCTTTTTCTAACCTTGCCCCACGCATTTAAACCTGCCTGTAACTTCCTCCTCGTAGACTGTGCTTAGAGATGATGCTGAAAGTATTCCTCTTTGGCAGCAGTAAAGCGGAGCAGAAATTAAAGACGTCCCTTGATAGTAAGGGATTTCACCTGACCCGCCTTACTGACCCAGCTGAGGCCGTCTGCCGGCTGAAACAAGAAAAATGTGACGTCTTTGTGGTGGACAGCGCGGTGGAGGATGCGCCTGTCGTCTGCCATACCACCAGCAATCTTAACCATATACCGCTCATGCTATACGTCAGCAGGCGACAGACAAACTGGGAAAGGCTGACATCTTTAAATGTTGATGGCTATCTGCCCTGCAGCGTTGGCGGAGCCGAGCTTGCTGCCCGGCTACAAGCGGTGGTTCGCCGGCACTCATCTAAATTGAAGTTGGCTATATCCACCGAGGAGCAAATATGGAAGAAAAAACAACTACCAAAAAGATAGCAACCGAGATTGAACAGGCTGCCGCCCAGCGAGCCAAAATCAAGGCCAGGGCCGCCCGCTGGGACCTTGACGTCGCCGTATTCCTCTTCTTGGTCCTGATTATCGTCATTATCCTGCTGTTCCAAGATATCAGCGTTGAGATTGTGGCACCAATGGCCATCTTTGGCCTGTCCATGGTCTGGCTGGTGGGGTGGAGGCGTGGGAAAGCGCTGTACCAGCGTTTTTATGAAGAAGAACTGGCCAGGCTTGAGCAGAAAGAAAAGACCGTTACCGAAGAGACAATAGAGGAGAAAGTAGAAGAGACCTTAGAAGACATCGTTCAGAGGGCCCTGCGCAAACGTTGGCATTAGTGAAGCTGAGCCATCTGACCATTGAACCATCCACCACAGTTTATCCCTTCACAACAGCATAAACCCTGCGAGTCTGTTCTGAAAGCAAACCTCCGCCCATCCCCTGGACTAACGCGCCCTTTCGCGGTATGAATAAACAACCAAAGAGTGGGCTTTTTACCCTTCCTTTACCAGTTTAACCTTGGGCTTCACGCCTTTGTTCACCCAGTGGCGCGGCCATTTACCGGTAAACACTCTGGCCACCTCCTGTGCCACGCTCAATCTGAGCCGCTTCATCGCCGTACTGGTGTGTACGGCGTAGTGAGGAGTAAGGATAACATTGTCCATCTTGAGCAGCGGGTTGTCCGGCGCAATCGGTTCCTTCTCAAAGACATCCAGCCCGGCACCGGCAATCCATCCCTCCCGCAGGGCTTTAATCAGTGCCGCTTCATCAACCACGGCTCCCCGTGCCGTATTTATCAGGTAAGCGGTGGACTTCATCTGTTTTAATTCCTTTTCCCCTATCATGTGACGGGTTTCCTCGTTCAGAGGAGTTTGAAGGCAGACGTAATCTGATTCTTTCAGCAGTTCAGTAAGACTTACCAGCTTTATACTGTGCTTTTCCGCAACCGCTTTATCCAGATAAGGGTCGTAGCCGATTGTTTTCAGGCCGAAGCACCACGCCTTCTTGGCTATCAGACGCCCGATATTCCCGCAGCCGACCATCCCCATCGTTTGTTCAAACAGAGATGGCTCTTTGATTGTCCCCATCTGGACCTCACCCCAGCGTCCCTGCTTCAACCCTTCCGTCGACCAGACCAGGCGCCGGGCACAGGCCAGCAGTAAGGCCATAGCGTGGTCAGATACCTCCTCGAGACAGAAATCGGGGATATTGACTACGATTACATTATTATCGGTGGCGGCGTCGACATCAATCGTATCGTAGCCAACGCCGTACCTGACAACTACCTTCAATTTCGGCAGGGACGACAGAACCCGGCGCGTTATCGGGGCAAAGACCACCAGCAGGGCATCAGCGTCTTTTGCCGCTTTAATTATTTCATCTTCCGTTCTGCAATCCGCATCCACCACAGCGGCATTGACCCGGGAAAGCACTTCAGCTTCAATCTCAAGATCCCTCACGGTCGTCGGAAGCTGGGACTTATTTTCCACTCGCATCACTTTAAATCGCGTTTCCGGCATTATTTCCTCCTTAAGGCTTCTTTAGCACAGATTATGGGCTAATGCCTATTATAAAGCATGACCGCCGTCACGTCATCTATTTGCCCCGTGGCACTTTCAACCCGGGATTGAGGAAAACGGCACCTGTCCAATGAGCAGTATGCTATAATCGCTTAAAGTCGGAAAAAATGCAAACGCGCAATAACAGGGCACCAGACACCAGCACCGCCTCTGAAAACGGGGGCCTGAGCCGGGGTACACTGTGGATTTTACTGGTCGGGATTTTCCTCACCTCATTCAGCACACTGGCTTTTGAGATTACACTATCCCGGTTGCTCTCCATACTGATTCTCTACCACTACGTATTCGCCATCGTTTCCCTGGCTTTGCTGGGACTGGGGCTCGGTGGCATCTTTGTCTATTTATTCAGACCGCAAGCACCCGCTCCAGATAGAAGGTTTGGGCCGCTGGCGCTGCTGGCCAGTTTCATCTCGCTGGCCATACCGATTTCGGTAATCCTGATGATTCAGATTGGCTATCTGGACAGTGTGCTGAACAATATCCTGTTTTATTGCGCCCTGCTTTTCTTTCCGTTCTTCTTCACCGGCATTTTGCTGGCGGAGGTATTCCGCACCTTTCCGGAGATTAGCGCCCGGATTTATGGCGCCGACTTGGTTGGCGCCGCGCTCGGCTCGCTGGGCATCATTCTTTTCCTTGATGCTTTTGGCGCTGTCAATACCAGCTTCTTCCTCGGCATCACCACTGCCGCCGCCGCACTCCTCTTCGCCAGCCGAATATTCAAGTGGCGTACCTGGCAGACCGCGCTGCCGATAGCCAGTTTTGTCATCGCCGTTAGCCTGCTCATTTCCAACCTGTTTAGCGCCTATCTGAGCGATATCCCAATCATCGGCAAGAATCCCAACAAGGACATCCACCACGCCCTGTATGAAAGACCTTCTCCGGCACGGATAGTGGCAACACGGTGGAGCGCCTTCGGGCGGACTGACCTCGTTGAGTACACTCAGTATCCGCAGCAGATGGAAATTTACCTTGACGGCACCGCCACCGCGCCGATGTACCAGTTCAATGGTGACCTGGAAAACCCGGACACAGCTGTGCAAAACCTGAAGACCACGTTTTCCGGTTACTTCCCCTTCTATTTCCTGACCGAAGAGGAAAGAGACAATGCCCTCATCATCGGTCCCGGTGGCGGCCGGGACGTACTGCTGGCACTGATGGGCGGCGTTGGTCAGATTACCGCCGTTGAGGTCAACCGAGACCTCGTGGATATTGTGGTGGAATACTCCCGGTACAACGGCGGCATTTTCACCGATTTTCCCAATGTAAAGGTTATCGTTGACGAAGGCCGGAATTTCCTCAAACGCCAGAGGGGGAAGTACGACATCATCATGCTCAGCCTGCCGGTTACCCAGACCAGTCGGAGTCTTGAAGGCTACTCCCTGACCGAAAATTTTCTGTTCACCACGGAGTCCATCGCCGATTACCTGGACCACCTGACCGAGGAAGGGCGACTTATGGTGGTGACCCACGATGACTTTACCGCCTGGCGACTGCTTTCCATCTCGTTGTTGTCGCTCGAGCAGAGAGGGGTCAGCAATACTGACGCGCTCAATCAGATTTACATGCTCGGCCTGAGCTCTGGTGAACACGTTTACCCGTTTTTCGTCCTGAAAAAGACGCCATTTGAGCCCGAGGAGGCATTTGTCCGACATGAAAAAGCGCTCCAGCTGGGCTATGCGCCAACTCTATCTTACTTTCCCTTCCTCGAGGATGAGGGAACGGTTAACCCGACCCTCAAAGGCCTCGCCAGTGGCGAGCTGAGCTTCCGCCAGGTCGAAAAAATGGCCAGAGAGATGGGCATGGATTTGACCACGGTTACCGATAACAGTCCGTTCTTCTACAAAATTGAGGCGGGGCTGCCGCAGCCGGTGTCGCTGGTTTTCTGGTCTTCATTTGTCCTACTGCTGCTGGTGCTGGCAGCGCCGCCGCTGTACTGGAGCCTCCGCTCTTCCCAAGTGCGTCGCCAGCCAAAAGGACGCCAGAGCGCGAGGAGTAAATTGATTCAACCCATAGTCCTGTTTGTACTGATCGGCATTGGCTTTATGCTCATTGAAATCTCCTTAATCCAGAGATTTATCCTCTACCTCGGCCAGCCGGTACTGTCCATGGCGGTCCTTCTGTTTTCACTGCTGACCGGGGCTGGTCTGGGCAGTATATACAGCGGCCGTCTAATCCGCGAGGAGATTTTCAAAGGGATAACGACGGCGGCCATCGCCATTGCCACATTGGTAATCGCTTACATCTTTCTCATTCCACTTATTTTCCACCAGCTACTGGGGCTCAATCTGGCGCTGCGTTTGCTGGTCATGGTGCTCATGCTGGTACCCCTGGGCTTCCTGATGGGCTTCCCATTTCCGCTTGGCATCAGGGCACTGAAAGAAATGGAGATGAATAAGTATATTCCCTGGATGTGGGGCCTGAATGGCGTGGGGTCAGTACTGGGCTCGGCTTTCACCATCGTCATTGCCATCAGCCTCGGCTTCGCCCAGGCATTACTGGTCGGCGCCATCTGCTACCTGCTCGCCTTCTTCGTTTTTATGAAACATGGCGTAATAAATATAATAACTCGGCAATAAAGGGAAATGGGGCTCAAGCTGGTCTTTCTCGGTACGAGAGGTGAAATTGAGGAATCGAACGAGAAACATCGCTACCATTCCTCACTGCTGCTCGTTGCCAACGGCGACAAGTTGCTCATTGATTACGGAATACTTCACCGGTATAATCTGGAAGAGCTCGCGCCGGATAGGCTGCTCATCACCCACGCCCACCCGGACCACTATATATGGCTGGAACAAGATATCCAGACCGGTGTCCCCGTTTACCTGACGGAAGAGACGCTCGCCTACGGGAAATTCAAGCCTGCAAACAGCCACGTGATTGAACCGGGAAAATATTTTGAGGAGGGCGATTTTCAATTTCTTGCCTACCGGGTGCTTCATTCCATAAGATGTCCGGCAGTCGGGTACAAGATAAAAACGCAGAATAAAACGCTGGTCTATAACCCGGACCTAGTGGATATCATCGACAAGGCGGAAGTGCTGGCGGATGTTGATTACTATATCGGCGACGGCTCCTCAATAAAGTCCAATCTGGTGAGAAGGCGAGGCGACATCCTTTTTGGACACACCCGGATGACGACGCAGGTGAACTGGTGCCGGAAGTATGGCATTGACCACATCATTTTCACCCACCTGGGCAAGGAGACCATCGCGGCGGAAGATGAATTCCGCCGCGAGCATCCGGAAGCGATTCTTGCCTACGACGGCATGGAGGTTGTAATCTAGGTGATAGCACCCTGAATCAGGAGGAAAGCAATGGAAAAGCTGAAAGAAGTCCGGAAGGTGGGCCAGTCCATATGGCTCGATTTCATTCAGCGGGGCCTTATTACCAGCGGCCGGTTAAAGCAACTGGTGGCGAGCGGCGTGAGTGGCCTGACCAGCAATCCCACCATCTTCCACAAGGCGGTGACCCAGGGGCAGGACTATGACCAAGCGATAAAGTCCATTCTGAAATCAAAACCTGACGCCAGCATCATGGATATTTATGACCGCCTCACCATAGAGGACATCCAGATGGCGGCCGATGTTTTCCGCCCCGTTTACGATGCCAGCAGCGGCATGGACGGGCTGGTCAGCCTGGAGCCAACGCCCGAACTGGCCTATGACACGAAAGGGACAATCGCCGAGGTGCGCCGGCTGTGGCGGCTGGTAGACCGGCCCAATCTGATGATGAAAGTGCCGGCCACTCCGCCCGGTATCCCGGCCATTGAACAGCTCCTGGCCGAGGGCATCAATATCAATATCACCCTCATGTTCTCCATGGCGCACTATGAGGCGGTTTCGAGAGCGTACCTCCAGGGCCTCGCCCGGTGTGCCAACCCGCGGCAGATAACCTCGGTGGCCTCCTTCTTTGTCAGCCGGGTGGATACCTATGTGGACCGCGAGCTGGAGAAAATCGGCACCAGAGAGGCGCTAGCGCTGCGCGGCAAAGCGGCGGTGGCCAATTCCAAACTCGTCTATCACCGTTTCAAGGAAGTCTTCTCCGGCGATGAGTTCACCAAACTGCGGAAGCGCGGCGCGCACATACAGAGGGTGCTCTGGGGAAGCACCAGCACCAAAAACCCGGCCTACTCCGACCTGAAATACGTTGCCGAGCTGATGGGGCCGGATACGGTCAACACCCTGCCCACGGAGACGCTGGACTGCTTCCTTGACCATGGCCAAATCAGAGACACACTGAACGAAGGCCTGGCAGCAGCGAAACGGGTTATAAGCAGCCTGAAAAAAGTCGGCATTGACCTGGATGCGATTACCGAGCAGTTGCAGGTGGATGGCGTGAAAGCCTTCAGTGATTCCTTCCACCAGTTGCTCAAGGCCCTGGAAGAGAAATGCCGGCACTTCAGGTAGACGTTAGCGCATAATTAAAAACATTCTGGAGGATTTATAAATATGAAAATCACCAAGGTAACCCCGATTTTCTGCGATGGGGGGTGGCGGGCCTTTACCTTTGTCAAGGTGGAAACCGACGAAGGGCTGGTGGGCTATGGCGAATGCACCGATAACAGCTCCCCGTTCGGCGTCGCCGGCGGCGTCAAAGACCTGGAGCCGCGCCTTGTGGGCAAGGACCCGCGGGCCGTGGAGAAACTTTACCGCGAGATGAGCCACCGCTTCCAGCATCACCCCGGCGGCATCGCGCAGAAAGCCATCGCCGGCATCGAAATCGCCCTCTGGGATATCAAGGCCAAAGCGCTCAATGTCCCGCTCTATGAGCTCTTTGGCGGCCCGATTTACGATAAGATACGGGTTTACTGGTCCCACTGCGGCACCTACCGTACCCGCAATCCGGAACTGTACCCCGGTAAACCAGCTTTGAAAACGTATGATGATTTCACCCGTCTGGGCGAAGAGGTGGTGGCCAGCGGCTATACCGCGCTGAAGACAAACATACTTACCCCCGGAAAGCCACCCCACATGCTATGGTCTATCGACCAGAATATAGACACCGGCATACTGAAAACCATTGACCGGCTGATGGGCACCTTCCGCAAGGCAGTGGGAGATAAAATTGACCTCTGCCTGGACCTGAATTTCAACTTCAAGACGGAGGGCTTCATTCAGGTCGCCAGGGTGGTTGAGTCTTACCACCTGATGTGGCTGGAAATGGATATCTTTGACCCGGGGGCTCTTCTCCAGGTCAAAGAAGCCGCCAGAGTGCCCATCTGCTCCGCGGAAAGCCTGTCCACCATGAAAGGCTACCTCCCCTATCTGGAAAAGCATGCCATGGACGTCTGCATGATTGACCTGCCCTGGAACGGCTACATTGAATCGCGCCGCATCGCGGCTCTGGCGGATATGTACGAGATGCCGGTGGCGCCCCACAACTACTACAGCCACCTTTCCACCTTCATGAACGCCCATTTCTGCGCCTCCATACCCAATTTTAAGATTTTGGAGACGGACGTTGACAGCGTTCCCTGGCGCGATGACATCACCACCGAGCTGCCGGATATAAGGGATGGCTACCTTTACCTGCCGAAAAAGCCAGGCATCGGGGTGGAGCTCAACGAGAAAGAAATCGCTAGGCACCCCTGGCCGAAGTAAATACCACGAAACATGTCTTGTTCATGTTGTTACTTAAATTCTCTCTTTGAGAGAAAGATTAGGGCGATAGGTGATATTGAAAGTAGCAGAGACAATGCAAAAGAGTACTGCTGAGAAATACCCCAGTGTAGATCAGCGAACCTGCCTACTGTTTCTGGCACTATTAAAAAAAGCGGGATTGTGAGGAGTGTTCCCACGAATGCCAATTTCCATCTTCGAAGCTGTAAGGCACAGACACCCCCAACCAAAGGCAACATACCTAGAAAGCCAGCGAGAATCACAGCAAAAGATAGCTCCACCCATGGTGCTCCTACTAAATGTAACATCATAAGATAGAGAAAGGCAGAGGCTAACATCAGAAACCCAGCCAGTATTTCCAATATTCCAGCTGTTATTGGCATCCACTTCCTGTTCATGTTGTTACTTAAATTCTCTCTTTGAGAGGCTAAGAAGGACGATTGGTGATATTGCAAGCAAAACCTCCAAACTAATAGTGTACGGTACAGGAATATTGTAGTTATACGCAGCCACTGCGGCTAATACAGATCCTGTAATGAAAGGAAGAGGGACTATGCCGGCTGCGCCGGCCAATGCTAATCGCCATTTTCTATGTATTAAGGCAAAGATTCCTCCAACCACAGCCAATAAACCGAATATAACTACGATGGAGAGCAACAGAAAATCACCTGGTTCCCACAGTTTCAGCGCTCTCTCTGATAATCCGAGAAAGAAAAATGCAGAGATTAACATCCAGAACCCGGCCAGTATTTCCAATATTCCAGCTACTATCGGCATCCACTTCTTATTCATGATACGCTTGTAGATTCCTGCCCATAATCGCTTACTCTGAGCTGTCCGTCTGCTTGGTCCAGGCTCCTCAGCCAGCCCACCTCGTCCTTCTTCACATCCAGGATAACAAAGGTCTCGCTTTTTCTGATTCCCGGTACACCGGCCAGGTAGTCCTTGACGAATTTGGTCAGCTCGCCGGAGGAGTGGAACCACGTGCCGATAAATAAATCGTGGTTGCCGGTGCAAAGCGATACGTAACGAACGTTCGGACAATTGGCCAGTGACTCGGAGACTTTATCGATTTTCCCCAGTTCCACCTCAAGGGCGATGATGGCGATGATGCTGTATCCCAGCTTTGACGGGTTCAGGGTGGCGGTGAAAGTGATGATACCATCTTTCTCCAGATGCTGAATTCGCCGCCTGACGGTCGTTTCGCTCACCTTTAGCTTGCGGGACAGCTCAGCACTGCTCTGCCGGGCATCTTTGGCCAGCTCGGCGATCAAACGTCGGTCCAGTTCGTCCATGGTAAAAAATAGTATGGCACGAGACATCACTCCTGTCAATTCATAAAACCCCGGAAATTCACCTCTCCTGAGGCGGCAAGAAGATAAAAAATTGATGGTTCGCTGTTTTTAAACGACTTTATCTCCCTGTCTGCTGTAACTGTGCATTAAAACAGTCTTTAATGTTTCAATCAGACAATAATTATGTGATTTATGCCTTTTTCCGCCACAGGCAACACTTGACCACAGGGAACAAAGGGACGATAATTAATATTGGATTATCTCTTCCCCTGAAATCGGCCGGTGAAAGGGGGAAATATGGTCGCGGTAACCCGACTGAAATCAAGCTACGTCGTTATTGATACCGAAAGATGTAAAGGCTGCCACCTCTGCATTGCCTTCTGCCCCAAAGGAGTTCTACAATCTGCCTCCCACATCAACCGCATGGGTTACACGCCGGCTGAGGTCAAGGAAGAGAAAGCTCACGAATGCACCGGCTGTGGCATCTGCGCCATGATGTGCCCGGACGTCGCCATTACCGTACATCGCCTTAATAAAGCATGAAATAAGGTCGCCGTTTGGCTGCTTTCACTTTGGGGGCTTCCAGTGTCGGAAAAGATTTTGCTGGCAGGTAATATCGCCATCGCGGAAGGTGCCATTTTAGCCGGCTGCCAGGCTTATTTCGGCTACCCGATTACGCCCCAGAGCGAAATCCTCGAGCACATGTCCAAACGTATGCCGGAGGAGGGACGGGTATTTGTCCAGACGGAGAGCGAAATATCCGCCATCAACATGGCCTACGGTGCCGCCGCGTCCGGCTGCCGCGCCATGACCTCCACCTCCAGCCCCGGCTTCAGCCTACAGCAGGAAGGCATCTCCTATATGGCCGGCGCCGAAATCCCGGCGGTGGTGGTGAACGTGATGCGCGGTGGGCCCGGTCTGGGCGATATCGGCGGGGCACAAGGCGACTATTTTCAGGCCACCAAAGGCGGCGGGCACGGGGATTACCACCTGATAACTCTGGCCCCGGCATCGGTGCAGGAGATGATGGACTTCACCATGCTTGCCTTCGAACTCGCGGATAAATACCGCACTCCGGTGGCGCTGTTGCCCGACGGCTTCCTCGGCCAAGCCATCGAGCCCGTAATCATGCGCCCACCCGTCACCAAATTTCCCGAAAAACCGTGGGCCATCACGGGAGCAGCGGGGCGGCTCAAAAATATCATCAATTCCTTTGCGATGGACCCGGTGGATTATCGCCCGCGCGTGGAATTATTGCGCCAGAAGTTCGAGAAAATAAGGCAAGCCGAGGTCCGCTACGAAGGCATCAACCTCAATGATGCTTCTCTGGTCATCGTTGCCTACGGCAGCGCCTTCCGTGCCGCGATGACGGCCATGAAAATGGCCCGAGAGGAAGGGCTCAAAGTCGGGATATTCCGCCCCATCACCCTTTTCCCCTTCCCCACCATACCCCTGTTCCAATTATCAAAGAAGGCTAAACGTTTCCTGGTTGCCGAGTTGAGCTTAGGTCAGCTTATTGAAGATGTCAGGCTGGCGCTGGGCAGGGAGACACGGGTTGAGCTGGTCAATCAGTTTGCTGGCGTGCCTATCTCCGCTGACGAGATACTGGAAGCCATAGTGAGAATAATGAAGCAGGCGGTTTAAGTTATTATGGTGCCACGGGACGATAACGAATCGGAAACAATATTATACCAGAGGCCGGAATCACTGGAGGAGTATCCCTTTCATTTCTGCCCCGGCTGTGGCCACGGCATTGTCTTTCGATTGGTCGCCGAGGTAATTGACGAGCTGAAAATCAGAGAGAGAGCGATATGCGTCGCCTCCATCGGCTGCTCGGTCAATTCCTACCACTTTTTCAAATGCGACGGTCTGGAGTCGGCCCACGGACGTGCCCCGGCCGTGGCCACCGCCATCAAAAGGTGCCACCCCCACCTCATCCCCTTCACCTATCAGGGTGACGGCGACCTAGCGGCCATCGGCACTGCCGAGATTGTGCATGCCTGCGCCCGCGGCGAGAACCTCACCACCATCTTTGTCAACAACGCCATCTACGGCATGACCGGGGGTCAGATGGCCCCCACCACGCTCCTTGGCATGTACTCGACCTCAACGCCGGGAGGGCGAAAATCATCTCTGGCGGGCTACCCCATCCGCGTCTGCGAGATGCTAGCGACTCTGGAAGGCACCGCCTATATCGCCCGGGTTGCCGTGCACAGTCCGGCTGCAGTCCGGAGAGCCAAGCAGGCAATAAAGCTCGCTTTCCGCACCCAGCAGGCCAATCTGGGGATGTCACTGGTTGAGGTGCTCTCTCCCTGCCCGACGAACTGGCGGGTGGAGCCCACAAAAGCCATGGACTGGCTTGAGAAAAATATGCTTCCCCACTACCCGCTGGGAGAATATAAGGTGATTGAAGCCGTTGCCGCGCTGAAAAAAGAGGTCGGCCATGCATGAGGAAATCGTCATCGGTGGCTTTGGCGGACAGGGCGTGTTGTTCATCGGGCGGCTGCTCACCGAGGCCGCTTTCCGAGAAGAGCGTGAGGTGGTATACATGCCCGCCTATGGTGCGGAAAAAAGGGGCGGCACCGTCTGGTGCAACGTCACCATCTCCGATGAACGCATTGGCGCTCTGTTCATTGCCCGGCCCACCATTGCCCTGGCCATGAACTCAGCTTCTCTGACCAGATTAGAACAGACCACCAGGCCCGGCGGACTCCTCGTGATAAACCAGACACTGGTACCGGAAGAAGCCGGGCGAAACGATATCGATGTGGTCTACGTGCCAGCAAATGACCTGGCGGCGGAGGCGGGGGATAGCGGCGTCGGCAATCTGGTTGCCCTCGGCGCCCTGCTTGCCTGTCGCCCGGTCGTTTCTCTAAACAGCATCGACCAGATAATGGAGGATATGCTGGCCAGAAATCAGGAGCTCCTGGCAGTAAACCGCCGTGCGCTAGAAAAAGGCGTTGCCTGGACGCGAACTAAATATGCTGGCCAAATATCTGGCCGGAAGGGTGGTGGCTGACCATGTTTGATGAGAAGACGCTGACTGATGCTCGCCAGGGAATTAAAAAATGGGAAGCTGAGGTTACCAAGTCATCTCCTGACCTGGCGGCAAAGAAACGATTATCCACCATTTCTGACCTGCTGGTAAACCCGATATACACTCCTGAAGATATTCGTAACCTGGATTTTGACCGTGATATCGGCTATCCCGGCTTTTTCCCGTTTACCCGCGGTTGCCAGGCCACCGGCTACCGGGGCAGGGTCTGGACCTTCCGCATGTTCTCCGGCCTCGGCACCGCCGAAGATACCAACCGGAGATGGCACCAGCTTTTAAAAGAGGGTGAGACGGGCTTAAGCACTGCCTTTGATTTTCCCACCCTTATGGGCTATGATTCCGACTCCCCAAAGGCCAGAGCCGAGGTCGGCAAGTGCGGGGTTGCCATCGATACCCTGGCCGATTTTGAAATCCTGACCAGGAACATCCCGCTGGATAAAGTCACCACCTCCATGACCATCAACCCCCCGGCCAGCGTGCTCTGGGCAATGTATCTGGTGACTGCCGAAAAGCAGGGGGTGGGCTGGGACCGGGTGGGCGGAACTATCCAGAATGACATGCTCAAGGAGTTCATTGCCCAGAAAACTTTTATGTGCCCTCCGGAACCGTCAATCAGGCTCATCAGCGACACCATTGAGTTCGGCACTCATCACGTGCCCCGCTGGAACACCATCAGCATCAGTGGCTACCATATCCGCGAGGCCGGCGCCACCGCCATCCAGGAGCTGGCCTTCACCCTGGCCGATGGCATCGCCTATGTTCAGGATGTCATCCAGCGCAAGAAGCTGGATGTTGACGCCTTCGCCCCGCGGCTGTCCTTCTTTTTTGACTCCCACATGGACTTCTTTGAGGAAATCGCCAAGCTCCGGGCAGCGCGGCGGATGTGGGCCAGAATCATGAGGGACCGCTTTCAGGCGAAAAACCCCCGCTCCTGGTGGCTCAGGTTCCATACTCAGACGGCCGGCTGCTCGCTGA
>Ga0315274_10001624_pt1 | contig 34404 bp, 25 predicted proteins | sample YL17G02_20_MG_FD_203700 | JGI IMG/M metagenome (GOLD analysis project Ga0315274, IMG submission 203700) | Sediment microbial communities from Yellowstone Lake, YNP, Wyoming, USA - YL17G02_20 | ecosystem: Environmental > Aquatic > Freshwater > Lake > Sediment | place: USA: Wyoming | collected...
CAGGTTACGTTTTGAGCCGCGATGCGTGAACTCGTCCGTCATCGTAATGACCGGATAGATAAGAATCATGAAGTCAGGCCGACAACTTGCCTGGTCTATCTGGTCCTTGGGTTCATAATATTTCGTAGTGAAGTGCGTGCCGGCGCTCGATGCAAGATGTCCTCCTGCGGAAAAACCAAGTATGCCAATACGGTTGGGATTTACGCCCCATTCTTTTGCCTTTGCCCTTACTATTCTGGTTGCACGTTGTGCATCCTGCAACGGTGCCGGGTGTGTGTAGCCTGCGCCGCTGTTGCGGTGGCGATACTTTAGTATGAAGCCGGCTACACCGAGTGAGTTGAGCCACTTTGCTACCTCTTGTCAGGTTGAACGAAGTGAAATATCCTGCAGCCAGATTGAGTGTAGGACTCGCTGCGTAAGCAAATCCTGATTCGAAGGCCAGGTCCTTCCCCTTCGACTACGCTAAAGCTAAAAGCTATCTGTGCTCAGGACGACATCGAGGTGCTATTTATTCGAGCACGACTTCATCATTATATGCGGGGATAGTGACCTGCCGAGGTAGAGCGTTTGGTCAGGCGGCTCATCAATTGCCGTAGAGGTACGCTTTGGAAGGTCGATCAGTTGTTACAGCACATAGAGCGGACGTGGTCTTCTGTTGCTCATGGGCCTGGGGATCAGATGAACAATGTGACGGAGCGGATTATTGGGCTGACATATAAGATTCGGGCCAAGACTATGCGAGGTTTTAAGAGTCCGCTGGGGGATGCCTTACGGCATTGGGATAAGGTGTTAGCACATCCGTATCTGTCTGATTTCCTGCGTGGGGAAGATGGGGTATGTGATCTGAGGAAGGTAGTTCGACAGGATAGTTTTAGGTGAAACTCTGACCATTAGAAATTCTCCCACAATCTTTGGGACGATTACAATTCCAGTTGCATCTTGACTTTTGGGACTGAGTCTTTTAGAAACAGATAGACAATAGATTGTAAAAAAAAATGCGATATCGGCACAAACACGCATTGAAGACAGCGGTGCGTGCTGTCATATTGCTATTGAGGCCTTCAGTGGAGTAGGTTCATACATAATTCTATCTAATCTCGCCCATCATGCAATTTACGAAAGTTCAGATACCAAAAATATACTCGTATTTTTGGTATAATGGATTGCAATGACTAACAGGTGATGAAAGACTTTTTTGCCCGCATATATAACTTGGTTTTTCTGGAGGACAAACAATGGAAACCGTGAAGTCATATCTGATGTTGGCGATACTATTAGCCCTGGCAGGCAGTAACCAAATAACGGGCCAGACTATATATTACGATAACTTCGATGGTCTGTCCGGTACGGATTTGAATGGGACGACGCCTGATATCACCACAGGCGGTGCAACCTGGGTAGCGGGTAATGATTTTGATGCGGATGGCAAGGTTACCAATGATGGTGGCAGTATGGGTGACAGTGCGTATCTGCCTTTCGTTCCACAAGACCATTATATCTACGAGTTGTCCGCAAAGATTGACACCCGTGTGTCACCGCTCAGGAATAATACTAATGACTGGATCGCTCTTGGTTTTACACAGTTAAATACCGACCCAGAATCTCGATTTTATGACGATAATGGGAGCAAGAACCCTGTCTATTGGGGGATGACTCGTACTAACCAGACTACGACTTTTGATCAGACCTTTACTGGCGTCAATACCACAGGCGGTCAGGCTACTGCGACCAAGAGCGCAGACCATATTAGGATTGTCCTCGATACGGCGGCAGTTACGTGGGTGGTAAGTTGGTACTACGATGGTGTTCTGCAACGCACGGTAAACGTCGATGAAGCTCTCAAGCCTAATTTCCAGTATGTTGCGATCTCCCATGCCAGACCAGACGGCTTCATTGACGACTTTACGCTGACACAGCAATTGGCAGTGCAGGCGATGAGGCCAAATCCGGCGAACGGTAACTTAGTAACCAGCACAAGTGTAACCCTTCAGTGGCAGCCGGGCGTATATGCGGCTAAGCATGATGTGTATATTGGTACGAGCTTCGAGGATGTAAACAAGGCCGCTACCTCCACACCTATCATCTACAAAGGCCGCAAGGATCCTAATAACTATACTGTGACCAATCTCACCCCTGGCATCACCTATTATTGGCGGATTGATGAGGTCAACGACCTTCATCCTGACAAGCTGTGGCGAGGGGATATCTGGAGCTTTAGGGTTATTCCGTCAACTGCCTATAATCCCAGCCCGTCTGATGGAGCCAAATACATGGACCCCAATGTTGACCTTGCCTGGAGCCCAGGTGCCAAGGCGCAGTCGCATAAGGTGTACTGGGGAACAACCCACCCACTACCATTAGTGGCAACTCAGACTGCTACAACTTACGCGATTCCAACCCTTGCATACGACACGCTTTATTATTGGCGTATCGATGAGGTAAATGGCACCAGCACCTGGCCAGGCGATGAGTGGGAATTCAGAACGATCCCCTTTATACCAATTACCAACCCTAATCTTATGGGCTGGTGGAAGTTTGATGAGGGCCAAGGCACTGTAGCGATTGACTGGTCCGGCCACGCCAGGCATGGCACATTGGTTAATGGCCCAGAGTGGGCAACTGGGTACGACAACGGTGCACTGCAATTCGACGGCCTCGATGACCATGTAAGCTTGCCCATCGGTTCGCTCGTTGGTTCCTTGACCAGCTCCACCTTCGCAATATGGGTGAACTTTCCCAACGTCGGCGGTGCTTCACAGCATATCTTTGACTTCGGCACCGGAACGACTGTTTACATGTACCTTTCGCCGCGAACCGGCGGGACCGGTCCTCTAACCTTCGCAATCACAACCGGAGGTAGCACTACGGAGACTCAAGTAACTGCTCCGTCCACGCTCGCGACGGGGTGGCACCACGTGGCTGTAACGATCAATGCGGACACCAGCACTATTGTCCTTTACCTTGACGGCGTGGAGGTCGCGCGTAACACTACAGCCAAACTAACTCCTAAGAATCTGGGCAATACCACCAACAACTGGCTCGGCAGGAATCAAGCCGGTGGTAATACATGGCTTGTTGGTTTATTGGACGATTTCAGAATCTACAGCCAGGCATTGGGACAAGAAGAGATTGGACGGGTTATGGCAGGTGACCCCCTGCTTGCCTGGAATCCAAGTCCGCGAAACGGTTCTATACCTCAGAGCGAACATATTACACCACTTAGCTGGTCGCCGGGAGAAAAAGCAATCCAGCACGATGTGTATTTAGGCACAGACCTGGCTTCTGTAGAAGCAGCCGGCACAGGAACAGCGGGTATATATCGCAGTCGCCAAAGTGCTACCACTTATAATCCGCCTGAAACTCTTGTTTGGGGACAGACCTATTACTGGCGAATCGATGAATATAACAGTGATGCGACAGTCAGCAAAGGCAACATCTGGAGCTTCACGGTTGCCGATTATCTTTTTGTGGAAGACTTCGAGGATTACAACGACTTTAGCAACGTGATATACCTTACGTGGATTGATGGTTACGGCTCGCCTACCCAGGGTATCCCCGGCAATGGCAGCGGTTCGACCGTAGGGCATCTTGACCCACCTTATGCCGAGACGGTTATTTTTAACAGCGGTAAACAGTCGATGCCCATGACATACGATAATACCAAGTTGCCTTACTACTCCGAGGCTGTGCGTACATGGGCTACAGGCCAAGACTGGACCAGACTTGGCGTCAAGGCGCTAACACTGTGGTTCAGAGGCATACCTGCTTCCGTCGGCAGCCTCAATTACGACCAGGCAACCGGCACCTACACAATAACTGGCTCCGGCGCCGATATTTGGGGCACGGCCGACCAGTTCCACTTCGCCTTTAAGACACTCACCGGCGACGGCACGATTATCGCCAGGATTGACAGTATCACAAACACTGCTGTTTGGGCAAAGGCCGGCGTTATGATTCGTGAAACGCTTGACTCTAACTCGCCGTCGATAGATGCAGTTGTCTCAGCAGATAACAGAGTTGCCATGCAGTGGCGTACCGAACAAGGCATCGATATGGACAGTCCTAATTCGAGTACGAACACAGTTGCAAATGCTTTCACGCTGCCGCACTGGGTGAAGCTTACACGCCAAGGCTATATATTCACGGTTCAGCACTCTGCCGATGGAGTAACCTGGCAAGATATAGTACCAGAGACTGCCGGTGATCCGCTATCCATAACTCTTACAATGGGGCAGACCGTGTATATCGGCTTGGCGGTAACCGCGCACAATACTTCTGCTACCTGCGAGGCCAAGATATCCCATGTAACTATCAACGGTAGTCCCGCCTCACTTACAACATCGCAGGACATCGGTATAGCCAGCAATGATCCCGCTGCTCTGTACGTTACTTTGGAGGATGACACTGGTGGAAAGAAAACCGTGAATCATCCCAATGATCCTAATGCGGTGCTGCAGAACACTTGGCAGGAGTGGAACATACCGCTTAATCAGTTTACCGGTGTGAAAATTGATAAGATTAAGAAGATATCAATCGGTACCGGTAATAAAACTCCGGGCGGCTCAGGCTCGTTGTACTTTGATGACGTCAGGCTATACAGATCCAGATGTGTACCTTCGATGGCCAAGCCCGCCGCCGACATTAGCGGTGATTGTATTGTTAATTACCTCGACCTTGATATTCTTGCCGGCGATTGGCTGCTTGCCGATGAAATTATTGCGACCACGCCTCCAAGTACCGCCGGTTTGGCAGGGTATTGGAAGTTTGACGGCAATGCCACCGACAGCTCCGGCAATGGCAGAAATGGTACGGTTAATGGTGCACCGCAATGGATACCTGTCGGTCAAACAGGTGGTGCACTGGCATTCGACGGCACTGACGACTACGTAAATTTTCCCATCGGTCCAGTCATTGCATCAATGAACAACTGCACCATCGCAACATGGGTGAATTTCTCTAACGCCGGCGGCGCATGGCAGCGCATCTTTGATTTCGGCAGCGATCCAAATGTTTACATGTTCCTATCGCCTCGCACCGGTACTGCCGGAGCCATGCGATTTGCAATTACGACCAGCGGTAACACAGCACAGTCTCAGCTTAACGCACCGGCTACACTTGCCACGGGCTGGCATCATGTGGCGGTTGTGATAGACGGCACGAGCAAGAACATGCAGCTTTATCTTGACGGCATCAGTATTGTCAATGGTCCGACACAAGTCCTGCCAAAGGACCTGGGCAGTACCACGCAAAACTGGCTCGGCAGGTCGCAATACACTACTGATGCGTATTTTAACGGTGCTTTGGATGACTTCCGGATTTATAGTCGGGTGCTGTCCAAGGCTGAGATAGCGTACTTGGGTGATAATACCCCTGGTGATGGTCAGATTTATATTCCGCTTGGATCAGATGCTGATTTGTATTCTGCGGAGCCGGCGGGTTCTAAGAAGATTAATTTGAAGGATTTTGCTGTGTTGGCGAGCGGCTGGCTTGAGGAGATTCTCTGGCCGTAGGCAAATTGAGATAGATAGCTTATGATTCGTATTATTTTGGGGCCTATGTTGATATATTCAACATAGGCCCCAATTGTTTGCGATCGTCTCAAGAGTACAGATGTTGTTCTCGGGACCTCTTGCGGCAGAGAATTTCTCACGGGTACGTCGCATTGCTCTAATGCTACTCAAGCAGGAAAACAGTGCCAAGGTCGGCGTCAAAGGCAGACGCCTCAAGGCTGGCTGGGACCGAAATTACCTACTCAAAGTCCTACGTATTTAGATGCGATTGCCCCACGGAATTCGCCGGCTTTTGCCAATTGCTTTTCGCCCTCATCTCAAAACGGTCAGCTTTGCCTAAACTGGTCCCGGCTCATTTCTGTATTTTTTCCATTCGCAAGGCATTAAATTTGTTGTAAACTTTGGCCATCTAAGGCTTGTTGTTTAATGAGAATGATAACTCTATAACATAATGGGACGAGTCAAGAACTTACAGCCACCACTTACCGAGCAAGATGTCCGCTCCTTGAATGTTGGCGATGAGGTGCTTATCAATGGCACCGTTTACACCGCCCGCGATGTGGCTCACAAGAGACTATGTGCCGCAATAGACGCCGGCCAAGAACTGCTGTTGCCTCTCGACGGTGCAATCATTTATTTTGTCGGTCCCACCCCCGCCCGCCCAGGTAGGATTATCGGTTCAGCGGGCCCGACAACATCATCCAGAATGGATCCATTCAGCCCCAAACTTATTGCATACGGCCTAAGAGCCATGATTGGAAAAGGATATCGAAATAGCCGGGTAAAAGATGCTCTAAAGAAATACGGTGCCGTTCACCTTTCCACTATTGGTGGTGCTGGCGTACTACTGAGTAAGTATATTACAGCCGCCGAAGTAATCGCCTACGAAGACTTAGGCCCCGAAGCCATCAGACGACTGGAGGTGGTTGATTTTCCGGCTATTGTCGCGTACGATTCTGCAGGCAACAGCATATATGATAGATAGACCAAAGAAAGGAACCTGATGAAGGTTGCGCTAATCGGGTTGATGCAGTCCGGCAAGAGCATGATTCTTTCCGCCATAAGTGGTAGACCCATGCCGCCCCCAGGCTCTGCGAACGTTGAGGAGGCAATTGTCCCTGTGCCCGATGCCAGAATCGACTGGCTGAAGGAATACTACAAACCAAAGAAAACCACCTACGCTACCATCGACTGTCTTGATGTGCCGGGATTCAGCTTCACCGATGATCATGGCCGGGCCGCGACGCGGCGACTAGTCAATCAAATACGAACCGTTGATATGCTTGTCCTGGTTGTCCGGGCGTTTCAAAATCCATCGGTGCCCCCCTACCGTGGCAGCGTCGAGCCTCGCCGTGACCTCTCGGAATTGCAAACGGAACTATTGCTTTCCGATCTCGAGCTTGTCACCACACGCATCGAAAGGCTCGAAAAGCAGGTTACCAAACCGACTGGGACTCAGGCACACGACAAAGCTGAGCTTGCTCTGCATAAACGGCTTCAGCAAACGATAGAATCAGAAAAGCCAATCAGTTCCGCTGTGGCAACCGAAGCCGAACACGAAATGGTAAAATCTCTCGGTTTTCTGACCCTAAAACCGATAGCTGTCTCGGTAAACGTAAGCGAGAACAACTTGGAACAGAAATTCGATTTCACCGGTATCATTGATGCCTCGGTGCCTGTAGCAGCACTTTGTGCCGAGCTGGAATACGAACTGGCCCAGCTTGATGCACCCAGTAAAACCGAGTTCATGGCAGACCTCGGTATAACTGAACCTGCCGCAAATAAATTCGTTAAGAGTTGTTACGAGGCTCTGGGTTTAATTAGTTTCTTGACTGTTGTTTCGGATGAGTTGCGGGCCTGGCCGATCAAAAAAGGTACCAACGCACTCGATGCCGCCGGCAAAGTCCACACCGACATTAAGCGAGGCTTCATAAGAGCTGAGACAATGGCTTTTAATGATTTGAAGGAGCTGGGTAGTGAAAAGGCTGTCAAGGCCGTAGGAAAAATCCGCCTCGAAGGCAAAGAATATCTCGTCCACGATGGCGACATTATAAACTTCAGATTTAATATATAAATCGGAATCACATGGAGTATCTTAATTCGTGAAGGCTGCTGTTCTGACAGGTATCCGCCAAATAGAAATTCGGGACGTCCCGGACCCGCGAATCGAAAAGCCAACGGATGTCCTGCTCAAAATCGAAATGGTCGGCGTCTGTGGTTCTGATGTCCACTATTACGAAACCGGTAGAATCGGCTCACAAGTTGTGAAATACCCATTCATAGTCGGTCATGAGTGCTCAGCTACTATAGAAGCCATCGGTCCTGCGGTCACTAAAGTCAAAATCGGTGACCAGGTCGTGGTCGAGCCGGCGGTCTCTTGTCATAAGTGCGACCAATGCCGCCGCGGCCGCGAGAACACCTGCTTCAATCTTCGCTTCCTCGGCACTCCCGGCCAGGGTAACGGCTGTCTGAGCGAGTATATCGTCATGCCGGAAGAAAACTGCTTGCCGACAAATGGCAAGCTGACCCTTGAGCAGGCGGCGCTCTGCGAACCCCTGTCCATCGCCGTTTACTCCGTCAAACAATCTCATCTGTCACCCAATGCAGATGTTGCCATTCTGGGCGCCGGTCCTATCGGTCTAAGTTGCATGGTCGCCGCCCGTGCAGATAATGTCAATACTTGCTACATGACCGAGAAGGTCACTGAACGTATCGCAATAGCCCGCAAAGAAGGCGCGACGTGGGTAGGTAATCCAACCAAGGAAGATGTGGTTCAGGAAATTCTTGGCCGCCGGCCGGATGGTATGGATGTTGTTTATGAATGCGCCGGCCAACAGGAAACCATTGACCAGGCAATAGACCTGCTTGGGCCAGGGGGTAAGCTAATGCTCGTAGGCATTCCCCGCACCGATAGAATCTCCATCGGCATCGATAAAGCACGCAGAAAAGAGCTTACTCTCATTAATGTCCGCCGGCAAAATAAATGCACCGAACTTGCTATGGAGCTTATAGCATCCAGCAAAGTCAATATTGATTTTATGATAACGCACAGGTTCAAGCTCGAACAAACCCGGGATGCTTTTGATATGGTCGCCCAGTATCGTGACGGTGTGGTCAAAGCACTGATAGAATTATAGCCAAAGTAGCTGAGCAATACACATTCTCCCGCATCTTTCCCCTTGTAAATTTTCCTTCTATACCATAATATCCTGTGCGTGTTACACGGCTAATCTGCCAGACGAAATGGCGTAAGCCATGCCTTACGGCACGTTTTATAAGGAACTCATATAGTCAGAAGTTGGGCGGTTTAGGCAGAAAGGGAGGTGAGCAGAATGAGACCGACGCGGAATTTTCCGTTGTTGGTTGGGCTGTTATTTGGATTTTGCTTATTGTCTGGCGGAGCAAGTGATGGTGGAACTCAGGCAAAGAGAGGCGGCGGATTGTATATAAACTGGGATTGGCCACCTGTGATTGCTTTCGATATCTACAACGTAGATATTGACCTGTCTATACTCAATAATCCTCAGACTTCAAACGTCCTATTTTTTTCCACTCAACTGTTCTGTGGCACGCCAATGGCCAGAACGACGTTCTATTTTGGCTTACAGACAAATGTGCAAGGACGTGGTAAAGGGTGTTTATTCTCCCGCTGGGGTACAAAGGATTTGGCAAATACCAGAGTTGCGGGGACGTCAGATTCTTGGTCAGTGTCCAGCCCTACCGAAGGAGGATTTGTCGGAATTCGTCGTCTCCTAAATTGGACCACACATCGCTACTGCTTGAGGATTCGGTCCCTTGCCGGACAAGACGACAAAATTGGTCGTTGGTTCGGCTTCTGGGTTTATGATTACAATACCGGCGTTGAGACTTATGTAGGGGCGTTGAGGTTCCCAAAGGACCCAAGCGGACGCTATCCATGTATTATGACAGAGGGCTTTGGCTCCTTTGTGGAACACGCGAATCCAGTCAACAGCCCCCTTAATGTGCCCCTATGGGACCTCGCTGTGGGCAGGCCCACCGCCAACGCAGGCGGCTATAAAGCAACGAAGGGGAACTGGTGGTATGCTGCTCCTGCGGATGCTTGGCAGAACTCAGATATTTGGGCAGATGGTAAGACGATTCGGCTACGGATGGGTCTTAACACCCAACGCATCCACCCCCCCTGGGGAATAGTGTATTGAAATGATAAAAGAAAATTTGTGTTCGAAATTCGGAAATTCGACCAATACTTAATTTTAAAGATGATGGCGAAGTGGAACTTTTGCCTAACCCAGCGCTGCACCTGACTGCGAGAAAGCCCTGCGTACACTGAGCGTTTCGTTACTCACCCTCCCAAGAACATTAGGTTGACGACACACTTCGCTTGCTCGGCAATGGCAAGAAGGGATTTTTATTTGTTTGTGGCTTGACTCAAGATTAAAATCCGTTCCATGAAAAAAACAAGCATCGTTAGTATTGGTAATGAACTGATCAGCGGTCAAACGCTCGACACAAATGCTGCTTATCTAAGCCAGAACCTTCTTTTCCTTGGCATACCGACAGTCAGTTTTCACACCGTTGGCGATGAGTCATCTGCAATCGTTCGAGCACTTGACTTGGCCACCGCTGACGCTGACATCGTTATAGCGACAGGCGGTTTGGGTCCTACCGATGATGACCTGACTCGTCAGGCTTTCGCTGACTTTCTCGAAGCTGGCCTGGTGCTACATGAAGACCTGCTCCACCAGATTGCAGAATTCTTTTCCCACCGACAACTGCAGATGCCCTTAATAAACCGAATCCAGGCGTATATCCCACTCGGTTCTGACGCTATTGCCAATACTCTTGGCACTGCACCAGGCATAATGGCAAGAAAGCAAGGAAAGCTCCTTTTTGCTCTGCCGGGTGTGCCCTCTGAAATGAAACAGATGTTCCAGGAATCTGTGATTCCGCAGTTACACCAGTTTGCCATGAAGCAAGCTGTCGTGGTGAAGAAGCTGAAATGCTTCGGTGCCGGCGAATCGGCAATCGCAGACATGTTAGGCCTAATGATGCAGCGGGGCAGAAATCCCTTGGTTAACTGCACCGTTGATTTTGGCGTAGTCACCTTCAGCATTGTCGCAAGTGCAGATAATTTCGCTGCCGCGGAAGAAATGGCTCAGCAGGACGAGAGAACTTTGCGCGATATACTCGGCAACCTTGTCTATGGTACCGGCGAACAGACCCTTGCCCAGGTCGTTGGTGAAGAACTAGCCCGCCAGGGCAAAACGCTTGCCGTGGCTGAATCGTGCACCGGAGGCACTTTAGCAAAGCTGCTCACAGACGTGCCGGGCGCGAGCAAGTATTTTACCTCCGGCTGGGTGACTTATAACAATCATGCTAAAATTACCCAGCTTGGTGTTGATGCCGGCTTGATTCAAAAGCATGGGGCCGTCAGTGAGCAAGTTGCTGAGGCTATGTCTCGCGGTGCCAGGGCAAATGCACAGACAGATTTTGCAGTCGCTATAACCGGCATAGCCGGTCCAACCGGCGGAACCGAACAAAAGCCAGTCGGACTTGTATATATTAGTGTCGATTACAACCGGGGAACTGATACACAACGATTTATATTCTCTCACGATAGAGCTTTCATCAGACTCCGCACAGCACAAACGGCCCTGAATATGCTACGCTTGAAGCTCCGTGTTTGACTTGTCCGCCGACAAATGTTATAATAATGACGACCGGTGGTTACGGAATTCGAGGATTCTATGGCCAAGGACCGCAGACATTTAGGAGAAATTCTTTTCAAAGCAGGCTTGGTGCAAAAAGAGGCACTTATTAATGCCATTAAGACTGCCAAGACCAGCAACAAGCGGCTCGGTCAGGTACTGCTTGACCTCGGCCTCATCGACGATGAAACTCTTACCAAAGCTCTTGCCAAGCAGTTTGGTCTAAAATACGTTGACCTCGAACAGATCACCATACCCCCCAATGCAACCAAGATGGTTCCAGAAGAGTTGATGAAGCGGCACAACGTTCTTCCCCTCAGTATGGATAACGGCAGGCTAAGACTGGTCATAAGCGACCCATCTGATCTTGATATGATGGATTCACTCCGATTACGCCTCAACACTGAACTGGAATGTTACTTGGCCAACCCCAAAAAAATCCGCTCTTATATTAACGACATATTCAGCACCGCTACCAAACAGGAGGATGACAAACTCAGGCATAGCATCGACGCGACTGCTGCTGAACTGGCCGCCGCCGGCAGCGAGCTTCAGGCCGAAGCCTTGCGGGCACAGGCCGCTAGTGCCGCAGATGAAGGCCCTATCATTCGTCTGGTAAATCTGATAATAGACACCGCTTATCACATGCGGGCAAGCGATATTCACGTCGAGCCAATGACTGACCGTGTCCGTGTCCGATACCGTGTTGATGGTGTCTGCTTGGAGAAAGATAACCTCCCCAAGACTATGCAGGCTCCGCTTATCGCACGTCTGAAAATCCTCTCGGGCATGGATATCGCCGAGAAGAGACTCCCCCAAGACGGTCGTATCAAACGCAAGATAGACGACCAGGATATTGATTTCCGTGTCTCCGCGCTGCCGGGCAATCATGGTGAAAGCGTCGTCCTGAGAATTTTACGCCCCGATGCGGTCAAAATAGGAATCGAATCCCTGGGATTTGAGCATGATAACTACGACTTGTTCCAGCGCATAATCAAAAGACCCAACGGCATCTTCCTTGTCACAGGTCCGACCGGAAGCGGCAAAACGACGACGCTCTATGCAGCTTTGCAGGAGCTTAACAAGCCGGACAAGAAAATAATTACCGCTGAGGACCCGGTAGAATACAACTTCTCCGGCATGAACCAGTGCCAGGTTAAAGACGAAATAGGACTGTCTTTTGAACGAATTCTCAGAGCAATGCTTCGGCAGGCCCCCAACATTATTCTTGTCGGCGAAATTCGGGATAGCATTGTGGCAGATATTGCAATCCAAGCGGCCCTCACCGGTCACTTGGTTTTCAGCACCTTGCATACCAATGATGCCTGTAGCGCGATTACCCGTCTAATAGATATGGGTGTCAAGCCATTCCTTGCGGCAAGCTCTATCCAAGCCATTATGGCACAAAGACTTGTGCGCGTTATATGCAAAAAATGCAAAGTTATAGACGAGAACCCCGACCCATACTATTTACGTCTGCTTGATATAAAACCCGAAGATCTAAAGGGTCGGCCGGTTTATAAAGGTACAGGTTGTTCTAACTGTCAAAATACGGGTTACAGGGGCCGAATCGGTATCTTTGAAATGGTTGAGATGAATAGCCAGATGAGGGAACTGGCCTTCAAAAAGGCTACTGCGGGGGAACTTCGCCACGCCGCCAAGGCCAGCGGCATGAGAAACCTTATGGAAGATGGCATACTCAAGGTATTTAAAGGTGTTTCAACTGCAAAAGAAGTGGCAGAAACCGCTCAGTCAGAAGGTTTGATGTTAGAATGATTATATTGTCTCTCGCGAGGATTAACTGATGGCAACAGTGAACATGGATAGGCTCTTACAGGCGTGTTGGAGCCAGGGCGGATCTGACATTCACATAGTTGTCGGGCGCGCCCCCGTACTTCGGATCGATGGCCGATTACGCTCTTTGGAAACTAAGGTTCTCGAACCTGATGATTCGACTGCTCTTATGAAGAGCATTACGCCCGAACGAAATCAGCAGGAACTACAGGAAGAGGGTGGAACTGACTTCGGCTTTGCCTACGGTGATGTTGCCCGTTTTCGTGTTTCCGTCTTCCGACAGAGGGGTAATATCTCTATGGTGTTGCGTCTTATCCCCGCAAAAATAATGAGCTTTGAAGAAATAGGGCTCCCAAGAATTTGTTCTGCTCTTTGTCGTCGTCCAAGAGGACTGTTTTTGGTCACAGGACCTACTGGAAGCGGCAAAACTACTACACTCGCCTGTATGATAAACTACATAAACGAAAACTTCGATCGCCATATCATTACTGTTGAGGACCCTATTGAGTACTACCACCCCCATAGGAAATCCATTATCAATCAACGTGAGGTAGGTGTTGATGTGCCGAGTTTTGGTGAGGCTCTCCGTCGCGTCTTGAGAATGGACCCTGATGTAATCCTTGTTGGTGAGCTTCGTGATTTGGAAACTATGGAATCAGCAATTAGGGCAGCCGAAACCGGCCACCTTGTTTTCAGTACCGTTCACACAACAAGCGCAGCCGGTACTATCAACAGAATCATTGACGTTTTTCCTGTTGATCAGCAGGAGCAAATCCGTATCCAGCTTAGTAGTAACCTCATAGCTGTGCTTAGCCAGGCTTTGTGTCCACTTGCAACCGGCCGTGGTCGAATCGCAGCTTATGAGTTTATGGTAGTAACACCCGCCATAGCAAACCTTATCCGTGAGAATAAGACCTACCGAATTGATTCGAGTATCCAAACAGGTAAAAAACTTGGTATGCAACTTCTTGATGAGCACTTATGGCAGCTATACGATATTGGCAAAATAACACTGGAGGAAATGCTTGACAACGCACGTCAACCAGGTCCTTTACAGGATAAGGCTATGGCGAAAGTTCGAGGTATCAAGGGTAAGCCGAAAGCCAAGGAAACAGAGAAAGAAATGGAGGACCTTGGGCCAATTCTCAGGACTTAAATTCAAATGTTGGTCGTTGACAAGTCATTTCAATCGACCAACATGGGGTGGCTTCAGTTCTTTATCGTCGGTATTACTATAATAGGGCTATCCACTTGTCTCCAGTAAACACATTCAGTTGTGGCCGATCAAAGCAGTAGACTCCTATGGGTTGCGGTCACTGGAGTGAAGTGGATACCCCCATTACTATAATTAAGTGCTGTGATAAGTCCTAATAACCAGATGTCTAAACAGTAATTTCTGCAAACACTGGGCTTTAACGATGTATAATAGATTATAGAAAGACTAACAATTTTACCGGAACTGTCTTATGGCAAAGACAAACAAAATAGAAAAGTTGCCGCCAATAGATCAACTCAAGGGGAGGCCCCTCGGCCGTATCCTTATGAAAATGGGCATCCTGAGCAGGGAGAAGGTCCATGAATGCCTCGAAATCCAGAAAAAGCGAGGCGGTGGTGTGCGAATCGGCGAGATATTTAAGGAACTGGGTCTTGTAGATGAAACGTATCTTCAGGTTGCTCTTGCAGCCAAGCGTGGTATGGAATATATCAATATGGATGGGATGGATATTAAGCCGGACATCATTGAGAAAGTACCGGCTCAAATGGCAAAAACCTACCACATCGTACCAATAGAGTATAACAAGGAGCGGAATGAACTTACGGTCGCCCTCGACAGTGTAGATAACTTCAGGGCGACTGATGACCTGCGCACTTTAATGGGTTTCAACATTGCGGCCAAAATAACCGACCGTGACGCCTTGGAAGGTGCCTTAACGAAGTATTATGAGACCCGTGATGATAACATCACCGAGCTTATTGATGAAATTCAAGCGGATAGCTTTCTTGCCGAGTTCGATGGTAGAAACCAAAGCATCGACCTGGATGAACTGAAGGAGCTTTCTGAGTCGAATCCTGTAAAAAAGCTTCTGAACCTCGTTCTTCTTCAAGCAATCAGAGATAAAGCCTCGGATATTCACTTCGAGCCATTCGAGAGCGAATACAAGATGCGGTACCGTATCGATGGTGTCCTTTACGAGATGATTCCGCCGCCCAAGTACATTGCTGCGGCACTAAGCTCTCGTATAAAGGTTATGGCCGACCTCGATATCGCCGAGCGCCGGCTCCCCCAAGATGGGCGAATATCACTCACCGTCCAAGGTAATCCTATTGACCTTCGAGTTAGCGTGCTTCCTACGATGTTCGGGGAGAGCGTCGTTTTGCGTGTTCTCGACAGAAGTCAGGTTAGTTTTGACCTTGGCAAACTTGGCTTGAGACCCGACGACCAAAAGATGTTACGCCAGCTTATCCACAAACCCAACGGCATCATACTCGTCACCGGGCCTACCGGATGCGGAAAAACCACAACGCTCTACTCGGCGCTCAGCGAACTGAATACCATTGAGAGCAAGATAATTACCACGGAAGACCCTGTTGAGTATGACATCGACGGCCTGATTCAGGTTCAGATGAAGCCTGAGATCGGACTTACCTTTGCGAAGTGCCTGCGGTCAATCCTGCGTCAGGACCCAGACATTATTCTTGTCGGAGAAATTCGTGACCTGGAAACAGCCGAGATTGCCGCACAAGCCTCGTTGACAGGCCACGTTGTATTCACGACTCTGCACACCACCGATGCACCAAGTTCAATAGCAAGACTTCTCGACCTCGGAGTCGAGCCGTTTCTCCTTACTGCCACTATAGAAGGTATTGTCGCCCAACGACTTGTGCGGAGAATTTGTGATAACTGCCGGACTCCGTTTGAGCCTACCGACGTTCAATTGAGAGAGCTGGGCCTCAACGAAGAGGATGTAAAGGACAAGAAATTCTACTACGGACGCGGTTGCAACAGGTGCAACGGTACCGGTTACAGGGGAAGGATTGGCGTATTCGAAATCATGACTCTAAATGACGAGATACGCAGCCTTATTATGAATAGGGCCTCCACGAATGTATTACGCGTAGCTGCTCAGAAAGCCGGCATGAGATTGCTCCGCGAGAATGGTCTGTCTGACATCTACGATGGTATTACCACAATAGATGAGGTCTCGAAAGAGACAATGTCCGAAGCTTGATAAAAGGGAAGTAATAAGTGCATATCCAAAAACATTAGTGTTGGTTTGGGGTGTTCGGGATGCCTATCTTTCAATACACAGCACTTGATTCGCAGGGTGTTGAGGTTAAGGACGAAATTGAAGCCCTCAGTGAAAAGGAAGCCATCAGTAGAATACGGAACATGGGGTACTTCCCCACGAAGGTCCGTTCAAAAACCCCTGCAAAGTCCGCAGCCAAGGCCTTCGCCAAACCCGCCCGTCGCCGAGGCTCCGGCGCAAGAGTAAAGACTAAGTACCTAACCCAGTTCGCCCGACAGCTTTCGACCTTGCAGGATGCGGGTCTGCCAATTCTGCGCTCACTAAGAATTTTGCAGGAACAGCAAAAGTCCGGTTCTTTCGAGCGGATTATTGGATACGTGGCTGATGACATTGAGGGCGGTTCGACCCTTTCGGAGGCAATGGCAAAGTACCCACGCTGCTTCGACCGGCTCTTTGTGAATATGATTGCAGCGGGCGAAACCGGCGGTGTGCTCGATCTCATTCTTTCTCGCGTGGCGGATTTCAAGGAAAAGAGCATCCGCCTTAGAGGCCGTGTTAAAAGTGCAATGATTTACCCCAGTGTCGTCCTCTCAGCAGCTTTCCTCATCGTGCTCGGTTTGATGAAGTACGTGATTCCCTCGTTTAAGTCCGTTCTTGAGGAAATGGTGGAGGGCCAACTGAACCCCGTCACCACCACAGTTCTTGGAATAAGCAATTGGATAGCTTACCAGTATGGCTGGGCCGTCCTGTTATCTATACCTTTCGCCATTGTCGTATTGATAAGGATCACCATGCAATTCCGGACCGGCAGACTCGTTTTGGACACTATCAAGTTGAAACTCCCCGTAATTGGCCAGCTTAGTAGCAAGATTTCCGTCACTCGCTGGACCAGAACTCTCGGCACCCTGATCAGTGCCGGTGTGCCCATCCTTGATGCCCTTAATGTTACGCGGGAGACCGCAGGAAATGAGGTTTATGCCAACATGTTGGCAAAGGTGCATAACTCCATCCGTCAAGGCGACACATTTGCTGCTCCTCTGAGACAATCAAAGACCGTTGACCTTATCGTCTGCAACATGGTTGCAGTTGGTGAGGAAACGGGCGACCTCGATAAAATGCTTATCAAGGTCGCTGACAACTACGATGAGCAGGTTGACGTTCTTGTCGCCTCGCTAATGGCATTGCTCGAACCCATTATGATTCTCTGTCTTGGCGCTACCGTCATGACTATCGTCTTGTCCGTCTTTTTACCGATGATACAGGTTATTACGAGTCTGAGCGCATCCACGTAGCAATAAGACGACTAACCAAACTGATAATCTAAGGAGAAAAAAAATGAAATCCGCCTTCAAACAAACCAGATACATCAAGGCGTACACAATCGTGGAACTACTCACCGTCATGAGCATCATCGTGATTCTCATAGGCCTTCTTGTCCCGGCCCTCAGCAAGGTCAGGGGATACGCCAAAGTAGTAAAGCAGAAGGCCCAATTCAACGCAATTGATACCGCGATAGAGCTGTTCAACAATGAGTTCGAAGGCTATCCTCCCTCAGGTGCGCTGGATGAAACAAGCCAGCCCTACTGTGGTGCAATGAAACTCTGCGAGGCCATGGTGGGCCAGGACTTGTTCGGCTGCCACTCCCAGTCTGTATTCAGAAGGGACGGCATGGACGCCACCGGTAAGTTCCTGTTGTATACAATCCCACCCACTCCGGACAACCTCAAGGCCAGAAAAGGGCCTTACCTGCAGATTGAAAGTGCCAATGCAGTTAGGATTAAGGATATATATGGCGATAACACTGCTCCATTTTTACCTACAAGTTTTGTTCTGTGCGACGTTTTTGCGCAAGAGTTCAAGACCGGTGTAAAAACCGGCATGCCCATACTCTACTACAAGGCAAATACTTCCAATAGTCTCCACGATCCGAACACCAATCCGATGCCTCAAGACCCCAAAGGCAATATCTATAACTACTGGGATAACCACGTTCTTGTGGGTCTCGGCAAGCCACGGGAAGCAGGTGGTGTTGCCGCAAAGCACAAACTGGCGGACCCTGTGAGATTCTACAGGAACACCGAGAGCCATCAGATTACTACAGCACACCAGCCATATCGTAACGATTCCTATATCCTGATTTCTGCCGGTAATGATGGTGAATACGGCACCGCGGATGATATATGCAATTTTGATTGGAAATACAGAGAGTAATATACGGACAGCACTGATTTGACCGGGCGGCCATCTAATCTCTGCAATGATGCGTATGGCCTATACCGATAGGATTTTTTAGAGAATACAAAAGATGTTATTGAGCCTGAACAAATTGGAGACCGGGGTGATGAAGACAAAAGCAATTGTCGGGGTAATGTGTATTTTGCTATTGGGGGTTGGTCTGCTTCTCGCCGAGGACTGTCAGATTTTCAACGGCAGTTTTGAGCTTGATGAATGGATTAAAAATCTCGCTGCCAAGGACCCTAATGGATGGGATGTTAATATGCCCACCGGCAAGTTCCAGGGATACGTGTACACCGATTGGAAGACGGATGGGCAATACAATCTGACTTTATACGCTGACTGGTTTGTGACCTTCGCCGCTGGGGAAACAGCTCGCGTTTCCCAGCAGCTTAATCTGACTGACGTCAATGAAATTGTCTTTGACCTGAATTTGTACACGTACAACTCTACTCTCTGGGACCCCAAAGTCTGCACCCCTGTCTTGATGGTTGACAATGATGTTGTCTGGCAGGCTGATGCCACCAAAATAGACATAAGAGGCCAGTACCTTAATCTAACCTACGCTGTTGGGGACAAATATAGAGATAATAAAGAGCACAAGCTGTCGCTCGGGATAATGGTGAACTCGGCTGGTACGTTTTATGAGCGATATTTCTCCCAGTGGGATGCCTTTCAGTGTACGACGTTCTGCAACGGCTTCGGCCTTCTGCCCGGCGATTTCAACCACGACTGCTTTGTCGATGCCAACGATGTGCAACTAATGGCCGATGTGTGGCTTGACAAGGTGCAATCCTACAGCCGGTACAACTTGTTCGATCCCAATGAGGCAAACCCCAACGACGGCGTGGATTTTCGCGATTTTGCTGTCTTCGCCGACTACTGGCTCGACAGCAGTTATCAGCAAGGACAGTAAGAATGTTTAACGATTAGTCGGTGCTAACACAAACGGATTTTTAAGAGAGAATAATCGTGAAACTGAAAAACTCAGGTTTGACGCTTGTAGAGCTGCTGACGGTAGTGGGGATAATGGCGTTACTTGTTGGCCTGCTTATCCCGGCCCTGAGCACCGTCCACCGCATTGCACGCGAGACTAAGCAAAAGGCTCACCTTGTCGCTGTTGAGCTGGCTCTTACCACGTTCAAGAACGACTATGGCGAATATCCGCCCTCCGATTGGACACCCGTACCTATGAAGGGTGACTACTGTGGCGCACAAAAGCTCGCTGAGGCTCTTCTGGGCAGGGATTTGCTCGGATTCCATCCCAGGTCTAACTGGAGTGCTACGGACCTGACTTGGTATCCTAACCCTACCACTATGGACTCAGCCCTTTTCGAGGCAAATCTAAAGCAGAGGAAAGAGCTCTATCTGGAACTGTCAAACGCTAATGCATTCCGTCTGGGTAATATATCGCTTCTTAAGCCCGGTTTATACCCTGACACCAGTCCTCTGGCTCCTGACACTTTTGTCTTGTGCGATGTCTTTGGGGCAAGAAACGTGTTGCTAACCAACGGAAAAATTGTAAAAGCAGGTGCACCGATCCTGTATTTTAAGGCCAACAGTTCTGAGAAAACGATACAAGCAATCTATAATATCAATGATAACGATGCAATTGTCGCCCTCAAAGAACAGATGGACGTCAGAGGTCATCCGTTTGGCAGTGGTCCATTTTATCCACCGTATAAGAATCGGCTTGAGTTCTTCTATGGTAATCCAGATCCCGCCACAGGCATAATAGGCTATATCCAGAATCCAAAGGTCGCGGCTCGTCCCTGGCCTTATAAGTCTGATTCATTCATATTGATTTCCGCAGGGGCAGACGGTATCTACGGTACCCCGGACGACATTCGCAATTTCGCAGACTAAGTTTCCGGCCTGTCCCCTGCGAGAAAATTGAACTATGGCTGCTTTTAGAAACATCTATAACGCCGTTACGCTTATTGAGATGCTAATTGTTGTTGCCATCATTGCTCTGCTGGCGACAATGATCCTCACCGTCGTTGTGCGCATAGACAACCAGTCCAAAGAAAAAAATCTCCATGGTATTTTTACATTGCTGGATAGCGCTCTCCATGAATACCACACTTACATCGGCAAATTCCCTGACCAGCCGGAGAAAAACTACGCTAACGCCATAATTCACATTGAGCAATTATACGCCGACCTTCACTCGATACCAAGCTCTCGTACAGTGCTCGAGAAACTTAACGATGCCTTTCTGAAGAACAAGGCAGGAGCACCCGACAAACCCGAGATATACGATCCATGGGGCTCCGTTCTTGATTATAGATATACTCCCGGCGACAACTTTCCCGAAATATTCTCAGCGGGCAAGGATAAACGTTTTGATACTCCCGACGACATCACAAGCAAAACCAATTGATAAATATGGATAACCGAAATCACGGATGGACTGGATGCCGATAATCATGGCTGTACAAACACGCAGACAATTAGGCCTGACGCTTATCGAGATGACCCTTGTCATCGTTACGATGGCGTTGTTAATGAGCTTCACCATGCCCGCTGTCCGTGCGTTTCTTAATACATTTCAATCCGAGGGTGGCACAAGAGCCATGATAAGCTCGGCCCTTGCCTCTGCTCGCGCCATGGCAACAAAAAACCAAAGATACACCGGCATTAGGTTCCAGAAACTCTGTCTTTCGCGCAATCCGGCAAGCCCTCTCGAAGGTCTGCTTGATGCTCCTCAGTACATGACCTTCATTGTCCATGAAGAACCACAAAAGATGAATAATCTAACCATCGGCTTTAGAGTCATCGAAGGTCTAAAGCCCATCCGGCTCCCTGATACCATCAGTGTCATTGACCTCAGTGGCATCACAGCCGATGCCGCCATCGATGAGGATTCTGAGCTTAGTAACGCCACCTCTTTTTCTATTCTATTCTCCCCATCCGGCAAACTTACCATTCATAACGTCCGCGTCCGCAACAAAGACGGCGTCTATCAGCCCAACAATGATGACCCGGACCCGCTCAAAACATCCCTCGATGATATCTTCAACTCCGCGTACAACATCAACAAATATGGTCTGAGCATGTTCATTCAAGATGATTATCAGAATTTGGGACTCTTTGAAGAGCCAAGCCGCACCAGCTTTGTTATTTACGAAAAGCAAAAGCTCGACCAGGTATATAAAAAAGGCAGGGCATGGTCGGACTATTTGGCTACACTATCTCAGTCGCCCCTTTACGTCAGCCCTTACGCCGGCCAAATAATTACACAGCCCTGAGACAATATGAAAGTTTGGTGCAAAAATAGCGGTTTTTCTCTCACTGAAACGTTGCTGGCTGTCGGTACGCTTGCCATAGGTCTATTGTTCGTCGCAGGCACCTTTCTGGCCGGCATCCATTTCAATACCCTTGCTACTGAGCGCACCGTCGCTGCCGTTGCGGCTGACGAAGCGTTTGCGAAGATACAGTTATATTGGATTCACATTGCCGATCCAAATCTGGCTACCGACAAAATGAAGCGTTTTGAAGCCATCATTAACATCGATCCCAACGAATTCGCATATCCATCTACGGAAGGTAATGTCATTCAAAAACAATATTATTGGTCCGCCCTTTGTAGAAAAGTCGATTCGAACAGCCGCCTTGTACAATTGACCGTCTTTGTAACTCGCACCGCCGGAGACGCCAAGTCATATCGCGGCGGTGCAGCCTGGCCTATACCCATGCAGGTAAATGTTTCAGGCACCACGTCAGGCAATCTGCTTAAAATAGAAGATACCACTATGCAATCATGGATAAATGACGGCTTTCGCATCGTTGACAACAAAACAGGGCAAATATTTCGCGTCCTCGAAAGAAAAGCTGACCTGCCTGACACAATAGTCCTTGATAGTCCATGGCAGTCAACTGGTCCTGGCTCAATCTGGGTCGTTCCGCCCCCTATCGGCAGCGGCCGCGACCTATGCGTAGCAATCTATCAAAAGGTAATTAGATTCTGATAGCATCGCGATGAAAAAGGCGTTTACACTTATTGAACTAATGGTTGCCATGGGCCTGTTGGCTATGGTTATAGGATTCGCCAGCGTTATTTTTAGAGTCAGCATAGATTCACAGCGATCAGCCGCAGCCAACTCCGAGATAATGCAGAAACTCCGCGTCATCGTCGAGCAGTTGGATGCCGATTTCAAAGGCTGCTCCACCGAATACCCCGGGTACATGGGCCTGCATACTGATAAGTTCACCATCGCAGGGAAAGCGGTCACTGTAAACTCTGATTGCATCGCTTTCTTTGCCAATGGCGATTTCCAATCGACCCAGCAGTACGGCGGCCAGACAGTCGTTGGTAACGTTGCCTGCATTGTCTATTGCCAACCCGATCCTAACTCGTTCATTGCTCCACAGAAGCCTCAGGATAGAATATTGCTCAGAAGACAAACAATCTTGACCGCTGCAAATCCAACGACCGCCTCTAATCCACGCGGCGAGTACTACAGCAAGTCGCTGTCGGAGTGGCAAGTTGGACCACCCTTTATTGATGGTAGCGATTGGGTTAGACGGCCCGTCATCGATCCAAACATTCTCAAAGACTATTTGCCAATGTACATGGCCAAGGGTGTAGACAACTTCACAATAAAATACGCTGAATATGATACCGCCGCCCAGAAGGTTCTTTGGAAGCGTTCCACCGAGGGCTCGCCTGGCGGAATCAGAACTAATGCCTTTAAGTTTGAGTTCACTTTTTACGACTCCAAAGGCTTCATCAAAAACGGACGGACCTTTACACATATAATTTTTCTGGGAAGTTAATCTGATAACGATGACAAAATTAAGCAAAAAACAATCTATTACAACCGTTTACGTCGGCTCTGCTTTAATCCTCACGGTTGTCCTAACCACTCTCTTGGCAGTGGTCGGTGTGTTGTTTATTATGCTGGCACATATCGATACCATAGCCACTTCCGCCGTGTCTGAGAATCGCGAGCTTAATCTTGCCATTGATACCGCCATTGCCGAAATAAGCGAGCAGCTCGTCTTCGATGTTCCCGGCGTCACGGGCCAGGAATATTACGACTACCCAGACTCCAACAATGCCTGGCTTGCTGACCTCGAACCGTATAAATCAGGTAACAATTATTTCTGGAGGCAAATAAGCGATGTTACAGGGGCTTTGGCGGGTCGGTCGAGAGACATACAGATAAAGGTAATCGGCGAATCCGACAAAATAGTCGATTCCAACCAGCCCACAAAAAATACCGATGCGGATGCAGACGGCGATGGTGTCGGTGATTCAAAGTGGGTGAAACTGCCCAACATTACCTCCGGCAAAGGGAAACCCATCTATGCAGCCGTCAGAATTATCGACAATAGCGCAATGCTGAATGTCAACACCGGATTCAAGTTCGACCCCACCAGCCCCGTAAAGGCCGACGTTAACGGTGTTAGCCAGTTGCAGATAAATATCATGGCCCTCGCCGATAAACCCGGCCGTCCAGCTACCTTGAACGACGAGACAGCGTTACTTGAAGCAAGGGCTAACAGCAGCCAGAGCCTCGCCCGCGACTTGGCCGCCTACGAAAGCAGGGTGATATGGAATTTCTGGAGTATCGTCGACCCAAATAAACCTTTTACGCCTTTTGACCTTTCCGATGAGCTTGAGCTGCGTTTCAGATATTTACTCAACCATACCGGCAACGACACACACCTCGAAAATTGGGGCAGGTTTCGAGATAACACCATCTCCACCCCTGTGACCTCTGGCGGCCGTGACTTTGACAACTGGTTCAGGCGTGCCTACGATGATTACAATATCAACGGCCTCGACCCGAATTACGCCTACCGCCACATCGCAACCACCAATAACATGGACCGGATAATCAATCCGCAAGGGCGCTCGCCAACAAGTGTCTCTAATGGCAGAATGGTCGATGTAAATATCACTAATATGAATCAACTTTATTCAGCAGTGTATGATGCGCTCTTATCCGCTAATCCCAATCTCGTAGATGCTGATATCAGAGCAGCCCAGATGACCGCCAATATATTGGATTATATAGATGACGATTCTCAGGTTACAATCTATGACACCGCCAGCTCCAGCTTCTATGGCTTCGAACGCCCCTGCATCTACATTTCAGAACTCGCCAGCAGACGCGTCCGAGACCGAAACGGAGACCACGCATCCTACGCTATAGAACTCTATAAACCATATTTTGAAGATGAAGACCCTGCCCAAGATCGATGGCAGATTAGTATTGATTACCAGGTGAACACTGATGTCACCATACCAATCACCTGGTCGGGCAGTAGACGATTCCACATTATTCGCATCGAAGATTCGACAGTGGCTTTACCGGTTACTTTCAGTGACCCCCAGGAGCCGGCCGATACCATGAAGCGCTACAAATACGATTCGAGTTCCTACGGACGCACCCCGCAGGTTCCCAGCAGCCTCGTTATCGAACCTGATTGTACGATATCTCTGCAGCGCCTCGTAAGCACCCAAAATGGAATTCGCGAAGTCACCGTTGATACGATCAAGGTGCCTGCCGGCTGGATTGCCGATGACGGCGTAGCCCGCAGTCTTCAAAGAGATATCTCCGACTATAAATGTATTCGCCGCCTTTGGGCTGATGCCGGCCAGGTCGCTACTCCTACACTCGGAAGTGCCAATACCTTTGTCGATGCCACTCGTCCTGAAATTGTCCAGGCACACCCTGCCAATAGACCACTCGGAAATATAGGCGAATTAGGCATGATCTTACGCACAAGCGGCTACAACGTCCAGTCCGGTGCAACTGCTGCCGACTTGCTGATTGACCTGCGTAATCCCGCCTTCGCCAACCTCTTTCAGTACCTCACCGTCATCGACCCATGGTACTACCTGCGTGACCCCAACGAAACCCGTATAAAAGGCCGGATAAACGTCAACACCGCTCCATGGTTTGTACTGGCTCAACTACCCTGGATGCAATATGGTGACAAAGTGCCATTTGAAAAAGCCCGCGCTATTGTTGACTATCGAAATATCAACGGCCTATACAAAAGCATCGTCGGTTTGATGCAGGTTCCCCAGATGTTTGCCTTAGCCTCCGATAGTCTTGACAATCTGTTCAGCAACATCCCCTCTACCCCGCCTATTCCGCTTGGTCCTGACTTTACCTATGATACTGCCCGTGATGATTTTGAGGAGCGCGATTTGATTTTCACCCGCATAAGTAATCTCATCACCGTTCGTAGCGATATCTTCACCGCTTATATTCTCGTTCGCCTCGGCCTCGATGGCCCACAAAAGAGGGTCATCGCCATCCTTGATCGCAGCCTCGTCACCGCACCATCCAACAACGTCCGCATCATTGCCATCCAACCCGTCCCCGACCCGCGATAACGATGGTGTTCCTTCCCATCCCTCGGTTTTACTCAGCACGGGCTTCGCTTAGTGCAGGCATAATCAAGGCAAGATTTGTACCGGCGAGTTTCTCAGCCAATTGGCTGACAGAAGCCAGAGGTCAGATGCGTTAATAAGCCCATTGCAGTCAAAATCCGTCCGAGCGTCGAACTCCACCTGCGATTTGGAAGTCAGCCAGGACATTGACAGAAGAGCATAATCATCAAGATCAATTATGTTGTCCTGGTTAGCGTTGCCTTCAAGAAGTGTACCCAAGTCCACCGACGTTTTTGGAGCCGAAATGACCACATTCTTCTTGACGTTCATTAGAGTGTACTTGCCAATCGTGGTGATATCATAGGTGCCCGGAGTGATACCCGTGGCCTCGCAGATGGCCGTGTTCCCGGTAGCAGACCTGGCGGTGGTCAAATTGAATTTGTAGGTCGGGGTGTCATTTAGTACATCGGCCCCCGGTGTAAAAAATTTGACAGTCAAAGGGACAATCCACCCCTCATCAGGCCGGCCATCGCCTTGGAGTACCGCAGAAACAGTTACTTGTGCTGCTACCGGACCTATACTGACTATCGCCTGGGGGATGTGTGATGCAAGTATATTTGTGACGGCTCGAATACCACTCTGCTCGGCTGATATTACGGTCTTAAAATGGCAGCCTAAATCAATCGCAGTGGCTTGGATTAGCATATTATAAGCTACAAAGCCTGTTTCTAACTGAGTGTACTCCTGCTGCTGCCCTGTATAGGATGAATTGAGGCAAAGTATAATATAACACGGCGCCTCAGGTAAACCGCTAACAGCAGCCCGCAGATTAGCTCTAATATCTGCAGATTTTATTTGCTCGATTCTATGGTCACGAGTAGCCATATTTGTGCTGGGATTTCTATTATGATAACGATAAACACCATTTTCATTTGCTAAATAAATGCTCTGGGTTAAATAATAGTTGGCAAAGGCTGAAGGAACGGTTAAACCTGCCCTGCTGTTGCTTGTCGTATGAGCGCTACAACCATATCCCGCCCATAGAATTTGCGAAATTTGCTGTAGTGTAAGGTTTGTTTGAGAAAAAGTGCTGGTGTACTTTAGGTTGGCCAAGACCTCTTCAAGCTTGTTTGCGCCGGAGGTTGAAGGGTCCGGCAGCCACCCAGGCTGACCTTGTGGTATAGAAGAATGTACTACTAATGAAGGTGTTAGCCCATTGACTGCCTGTACTCCAAAAAACAACCTTGTCTTTGGGAGCCCAAGTCCTTTTGGGCAGCTCGCCACGGGGGATTCAGTGCTTTTCCCCAAAGAAACAGACGCAAGCATTGCAGGCATGAACAAAACACCTGCGTCAAAAGTCAGCTCTGTTTCATAGCTAATCGCGAAGGAGCTATCATTCACGATCTCATTTGAATACCAGTTCAGTGAGTGGTCATGTGGGTCATATAAATATGTCCCAGTTGGTGTGACGACATATATATTCCTATAAGAGCCTGTGAACGGAGCTTTTCCCGCAGCCCATAGGATATTACTTAGTTGCTGGCTACTGGCGGCAGTTTTACTCAGGCTATGTTGTGAGTACCTGCTATTCAGGCACAGTTCCACAGAGTTTCCAGTAACTATCGGTGGTGGGAGCGGAGTTGCGTTAATGATTTGGGTCTGATAGAGTATTTGGCACAAAGTTAAAGCCAAAATCGCTGGCATTATCCTTTTCATCGCTTACCCTCTCGAAATTGTTAATGTCTCAGTCCACTTTTACAGGGCATTTGCTTGCTCCTGCACTCTCGCATCCTGTTCATTTCCACGGCGTGTGCTGCGGCAGTACAGTATGCCCACAACCGCTTAGTCCGCCAGAGGCAGATTGACACTTAGATTATACACCATAAGTGGTGCCGAAGTCGAGTAGTTTCATCGGCCCTGGGCGGACTCGCTTTAGAATGACAAAATGGGCTTTTCACATACGTTCCTATATAGCCAGCTCATCTATCAATGTTTTTGCATTACGCACGGCATGGCCTTCGGTATCGTTGTTGAAATAAACATAGATGCTGCCGACTTTAGCTCCTTGCTCTTTCAGCCATTTGGCCCAGGAACTCAGTTGTGCTTTGGAGTAGCTACCGGAATATTTGCCGGTTGTACCGTGGAAACGAACGTAAACAATGCTGCCGGTCACTACCTTCGGAGATTCCTGACCCGATAAATCGTGGATGCACAAACCCACACCAAATCTATCGAACAACTCAAACGTATCCTCAACATACCAGCTTTCGTGTCGAAACTCAACGGTGGCGAACGGCTTCTTCGGAAGGAGTCTAAGGAACGCTTCCAGTCGGGTGAGTTCCTTATGCAAACTCGGCGGCAGTTGATACAAAATGGGTCCCAGGTTATCCTTCAATAGACTGACGGCATCGAAGAAACGTTTAAGCTCCTCAGCAGTATCTTTTAACTTCTTGATGTGAGTGATATAGCGGTTGGCCTTGACGGCATAAAGAAATCCCTTTGGAGCAGTCTCATGCCATTTCTGGAAGGTCTGCGGCTTGGGCAGGTGGTAGAAGGTATTGTTGATTTCAACAGTGTCAAAGTTTCCGGCGTAGTGTTCGAGCCATTTATCCTTCGGGAGATTCTCCGGATAGAACCGACCTACCCAGTGGTCATAATGCCAACCTGAAGTGCCTATCCGAATCTCACGACATGCCTTAGCCATAGCATGATTCCAAAAAGCCCCCTTGAACAAAACCGCTGAACATTATAACTTAATGGGGAGAATTTGCAACGGTGCCAAAGTGATGACAAGCAGAACCATGGCCAACTGATGATGCCCCTATCAATTCTGACGGAACCATAATTGTCTTACTGACTCAAGAGCAGGAAAGGAACACCATGTCGGTAGAAATGAGAAGATGCAGGCAACTACTATCAACTGCCTTAGTGTGCTGTCACTTTCTCACATCGTGTACCCTTGCGAATGACCAACCGCAATGGGGTCAAAGACACACTCGGAACATGGTCTCCAGTGAAACAAATCTCATTGACAGCTTCAACCCAGCCACGGGTAAGAACGTAAAGTGGGTTGCATCATTGGGCAGTGAAACATGGGCCACACCTGTAGTCGCAGGAGGAAAAGTCTTAATCGGAACGAACAATGATCCGCCGCGAGACCCACGTCACAAGGGCGACAGGGCGATACTGCTTTGTCTGGATGAAAAGGATGGCCGCTTCCTGTGGCAATTAGTGGTTCCGAAGCTCGGACCTGATCCGTATCTGGACTGGCCTCGCGACGGCCTTGTTTCGCCGGCGAGTATTGAGGGGGACCGTGCATACGTTATAAGCAACCGCAATGAAGTTATATGTCTTGACATGGAAGGCCAGCGCAATGGTAATGATGGGCCTTATAAGGATGAAGGCCGGCACATGGTCCCAGACGATACGACGAAATCTGAACTCATATCTTCGGATGCGGACATCATCTGGCTTTTTGATATACGTAATCAGGCGGGGACTTATCCACATGATGCCGCCCACGGTTCGATTCTGATCGATGGCGATTTTCTGTACGTCAACACGAGTAATGGAGTTGACAATACACATCGGCGAATCAGAGCACCGGACGGCCCTAGTCTCATCGTGCTTGACAAAAAGACTGGTCGGCTGGTGGCTCGCGACAACGAAGGCATAGGCCCTCGTATCTTCCATAACACGTGGTCATCGCCGGCAATGGGCTTCGTGAACGGGCGCAAGTTGGTATTCTTCGCCGGTGGGGATGGCATCGTGTACGCATTCGAGGCCCTGGAGTCGGCTCCACCGGCGGGCGTAGTCGAGAATCTCAAAAGAGTCTGGCGTTTCGACTGTGATCCAACGGCTCCGAAAGAGAACGTCCACCAATACATTGGAAACCGCAGCGAAAGCCCAAGTAATATCAAGAGCACGCCGGTCTTCTACAAGGATCGTGTGTACGTGACGGTCGGCGGTGATATTTGGTGGGGCAAAAACAAAGCCTGGCTGAAGTGCATTGATGCAACCAAGAGCGGAGACATAACCGCTTCGGGGCTGATATGGTCGTATGACCTGAATCGACACTGCTGCTCGACACCGTCCATCTACGATGGGATGGTTTTCGTAGCCGATTGTGGCAAACAAGTGCACTGTGTGGATGCCCAGACCGGCAAGGTGTGCTGGACGCACGATGCAGAAGGTGAAATATGGGCATCGACTCTCGTTGCCGATGGAAAAGTCTATATCGGTACACGCCGGGGAGATTTCTGGATTCTGGCCGCGAGCAGAGAGAAAAGGATTATTAGTAAGATAGAGTTGGATAGTGATACAGCCGGCACGCCTGTTGCAGCCAACGGCGTTCTCTATGTTACCACCATGAGGAAACTATACGCACTACAGAAACAACGGCAATGACATTAGAGCATAACTTATACGCAGCCCTCAGTCGGACGACACGGATACGCTGTAGGCGAGCGAGCCACGAGAGATGAGATACGCCCGTCCCGAGCAAAGTCGAGGGAATCAATGAACAACGATTTTGCCTTGCCTTAGACGAGAATCGGGACAAAAATAGGCGTTGGGTGTGTTGTGTATTTGCAGATCACCCGTGCTGTTAATGGGAAATGACCAAACATTGAAATAATTTATAGCCTATGGGAAGAAAGCTACCTCCGACAACTATTGAAGAGATAATCCGAAGACGAGACGAGTTATTTGAGGAATCTTCGAAAGAGTCCGCTCGGGGAGCGGTCTTGATAAACGCATCATTTCTTGAAGAAGCCTTGGAATCCCTTCTACGTGCAAGGTTCTCTGTACAATATCCGAAATCAAAATCTTCTATCAATAAATTATTCGGTACCTCCGGGCCTTTATCGAGTTTTTGGGCTAAGATCACAGTTTGTTATGCCATGGATTTAATAGGAGGGTGGATGTATCGAGACCTTGAGATAGTAAGAAACTTGCGCAATGCCTTCGCCCATAACGTTGGGATTGCACGATTCGATTTACCTGAGGTTGTTCAATTGACGGAAAAACTCAAAGCCGCAGACATCGCTGTAACTACAATGTCTAAACGAGAATTTAGTAGAAAAAACGCAAAGAAATCAAAGACTACCAAAAGGGATATATCAAAGCCTACCAAGGCAATTATGGAGCGAGCAAGATTTGAGATGTCGGCTTCATTTATCGGAGCATTACTGTATTTTCTAACTCGGGTGTTAACCTCGAATTCATCATTGCATGACAAAGAGAACATGATAAAGTTCATTCGATTGAGAATGGAAAATGCGGAAAATATGAACAGTCAATCACATAGCGAATCGTTGAAAATCACTGAACCATTGAAAATAAAAAATATTATCAAGGAACTGGGAAAGCCGCCTATTAATGGATGGTGACATTCCATAGAAATGTTTACTCCGAGTCAGCAAAATATAGTGTCAGAAAGTCGAAGATGGATTTAAGCCCGCAACAAATAGGTAAATGGTTAATAGCGATTGGAATAGCAGTGGCCGTAATGGGCGGCCTGATGCTCTTGTTAGGCAGATTAGGTTTCTTCCGGCTGCCGGGCGACCTGCAATTCGGCGGCAGAAACTGGCGAGTCTATTTCCCAATAGCAACCTGCATTATATTATCTATTATCCTTACGTTAATCTTATGGTTGATTAACTACTTTCGGAAATAATAATACAGTTCAGAGTTAGGAGTTCAAAAACTCCGAACCACGAACACCAAACTCCGAACAACGAACATGGAAGTATGAAGAACGCCGAAATAAGCGCGCTTTTCGACCAGATGGCCGACATAATGGAAATCCTCGGCGAGGACCCTTTCCGAATCAACAGCTACCGCAAGGTCGCGCGAGTCATCGGCGACACTCCCACAGATGTTGAGGTCTTAGATGCCAACGGCCAGCTTGCTGAATTACCCGGCATCGGCAAATCAAGCCTTGCGAAAATAGAAGAGTTCATCAAGACCGGCAGCATGACCGCTCATCAGGAGCTTCGTGCGAAAATCCCAGCGGAATTACTCGACCTGCTCAATATCTCCGGCATGGGTCCAAAAGGCGTAAAAGCTGTCTGGGAGAATCTACACATTTCTACAATACCGCAGTTGAAACAGGCGATTCAGACCGGCGCTCTTGCCGAACTTCACGGCTTCGGAGAGAAAAAAGCCGCCGGAATTGCGCGAGGCATCGAATTTCTCGAAAAGTCAACGGGCCGGATACGTCTCGACAATGCACGCGAGGCAGCCGCGATTGTATCCGCATTCCTTTCGAAACTACCCGGCATTGACAGAATTCAGCCCGCCGGGTCGCTTCGCCGCTGCTGTGAAACCGTTGGTGATGTTGACGTCCTCGTCACTACAGCTAAAACAAAGGCCAAAAATGAGGATACAGGCGAACAAATCATCAGCTCTCTCACAACCGCACCATTCATAGAGCAGGTTCTTGCTTCAGGACCAACCAAAGGTTCGGCAATTATCCAAACGCAAAGCTGTCGCGTCCAGGTGGATGTACGGGTCGTCCCACGCGAGAGCTTCGGGGCAGCCGCACAATACTTCACCGGCTCAAAGCAGCACAATGTCCGCCTGCGGGAAATTGCCGTCAAATCAGACCTGAAACTAAATGAATATGGACTATTCAAAGGTGAAAAGATGGTCGCAGGCCCTGTGGAAGAAGAAATCTACCGCAAACTCGGACTGGATTACATTGACCCGCGGCTCCGCGAAGACCGCGGCGAAGTCGAAGCCTCTCAAAACCATTCCCTGCCCGAGCTGATTCAGCTCAAAGATATTAAAGGCGACTTCCACGCCCACACAACCGCATCGGACGGCAATTGTGATTTAGTAACTCTGGTTCAGGCGGCAAAAGACCTGGGCTACAAGTTCTTATGTGTAACCGACCACTCGCAGTCATCCGCCATCGCCAACGGCCTAACCCCCAAACGGCTCGCCGAAGAAATTGATCAAATTCACAAGCTGAACGCCAAACTTAAAGGCATAACAATCCTCGCAGGGACCGAAGTGGATATTCTTGCTGACGGCTCGCTGGACTTTGATAACAAACTGCTTGCCGATCTGGATTTTGTCGTTGCCTCCGTACATTCCGGCCTGGCCAGTGCCCGCGAAAAGGTAACGATGCGCACCCTCAAAGCAATGGACAACCCTTATGTCAATTGCATCGGCCACCCCACCGGCAGACTCATCGGCGAACGAGAAGCTATGGACCTGGACATCCCCGCTGTCATAAAGCATGCTGCACAGACTCACACCGCTCTGGAGATCAACGCAAATCCATACCGCCTCGATCTCAAAGACACGCACTGCAAAATGGCAATCGAGTCGGGCGTTATGCTGTGCCTTGGAACTGACACCCACAGCACCGCCAACCTTGCTCTGATGGAGTATGGCGTCGCCACCGCCGCCCGCGGCTGGGCAACAAAAACAAACATCCTAAACACGCTTCCTCTCAGCAAGATAAAGAACTGGGTCATGACCAAACGGCCACGGTAGTATACATACGAGATCACCCTTTCTAAACGCTCTCAGATGATTATCATCGCAGCGTATGCGTGATTAGCCTGAATTTTCACACATGTCCCATTTAGGTTCGAACACGTTGCTTTTAATCACCATCGCTCTTTATACAGGCCACATTTCAGCGCAAACCAGCAAAAATCTTCAGAAATACTGTAAAGAGACGCACCTTCATTTGTCTCTATAATTAAGTATGGCAAATGATAATCACGGCTTTTTTCAACAAAATAGTCCGGCTTAGTCTGCTGACTGGGAATGGAAGAAATTTATTGACACGATAACGCCTTTTTGGTAGGGTTGCTTTGTAGTGAATAAGCGTAACGCTCTTGAGAGGTGCGACCATGCGAACTATAATTTCCGGAAGATTTCTAAGTGTCCTTATATTTTTCTTGTCTGCAGTTTGTGCAGCAACACCAAGAATCATCTACGTTGACACCAACGCCCAAGGTATCAACAACGGCTCGTCCTGGGTTAACGCATATAAGTACTTGCAGGATGCCATAACAGATGCCAACTCCGGCGAAAAACCCGTTGAAATCAGGGTCGCCAAAGGTATCTACAAACCAGATGAGGGCAACGGCATAACGCACGGGGACAAATCGGCTACGTTCAAATTACTCAATGCAGTAACTATCAAGGGTGGGTACGCTGGTTTTGGGGAGCAGGACCCGAATGCCCAAAATAACAAGGTCTATGAGACTGTCTTGAGCGGGGACCTTCAAGGAAACGACGGCCCAAACTTGGTGTCTAACATGCAAGATAACAGTTGCCACGTAGTTACGGGCAGCTACACGGACACAACAGCCGTTATCGACGGCTTTACCATCACAAGAGGGAAAGAGGACCACTTTTTCAGCAAAGACGGGTGCGAAGGTGGTTCCGGAATGTGCATACAAGCCGGTAGCCCGACGATAATCAATTGAGACCTCTGAAAAACGCAGTATTTGTTGTTGAAGATTTTCTCTTCACCCTCGGCAAACAATCTTAACATATCTGACTTAGTTCACTACCCCTCCAATAGACTTTTAATGCCTCTTTCTGCG
>Ga0315274_10001625_pt1 | contig 34394 bp, 23 predicted proteins | sample YL17G02_20_MG_FD_203700 | JGI IMG/M metagenome (GOLD analysis project Ga0315274, IMG submission 203700) | Sediment microbial communities from Yellowstone Lake, YNP, Wyoming, USA - YL17G02_20 | ecosystem: Environmental > Aquatic > Freshwater > Lake > Sediment | place: USA: Wyoming | collected...
GGAACAGGCTTCAGCGATGAAGATTTGGCCAAGCTACCCAAGATGATGAAGAAACATGTCATTGAGGACAAGCATTCAAGGGTCAACTCGATGCTTGAGGCTGACGTTTGGTTTGAACCCGCTGTCGTCATCGAGATTTTAGGAGCAGAAATAACTCTGAGCCCAATACACTCGTGTGCAATGGACTCTATACGAAAAGGAAGTGGACTGGCTGTCAGGTTTCCAAGATTTACGGGAAACTATAGACTTGATAAGGCAGCAGAAGGCGCAACGACAGTAGAAGAAGTCGTTGAGATGTACAAGAGTCAACTCAAAAATCGCTGAATAGTAAACTATGGCTGGTGTGAAGAAGATCTCATAGTGTGAAGAGTTGTGGGCAGCTCTTCTAACGGACTCTTGGATACTGAGGAATTTTGAAAAAGAAACAGTGATTCTCTCCTATCATAACAACGGAGGCGTGTGCTCATTCTGTGTCCAGTGCTATGTCAACGCTATCCCGCATGTTCAGTGAATAGAAGGTTTCGCGCGAATTCAAAACTGCATCTCAGTCACGACTTGACCAGGGTTTCAATCGAGTTTATCTCCATAAGCTGTAAATATCGAGGGCTTTCTTAATTGTATAGGCGAAGAAACAGTGGCAAAGAGAGTCCTGTTGCTTTTTGCTTTCATCCTCGGCTGTACGTATGTCTCATGTTGGGCGCCGTGGATTTGCTGTTTGTAGGTGACTGCCATGGACAGCTTTCTTATTCCACTTTTTTCTGCTCTTTTCTCAATTATATTTTATCCAGTTCTAATGTTGTATGTTGCTCTAGTTGTAGGTGCAGGCGTGTTTACATGGTTAATTCTTGCAGTTATGCTTAGTCCATATGTTGCCTTGTGGTATTATGTTATTAGAAGACGCACGCTCAACTACATTAAGGTTTTACTTGATAATAAGCCTCATGTGTGGGATGTAGAGAAAGCTCTAGCTGAATATGCAGAGTTGCTTAAGAAAGAGAGGAAGAATCGCCACTAGATTTACTTTCATAATTCCACCCCCTTTTTCTTTCGTCAAAATTTAACGATAATCAGCCGTAGTCAGCCACGTTTAGCCCTACCCGCCCTTAAGAACTTGGTGAAGTAACCTAGGCCACGAGGTTAGACGATAACAACAGACGCCCACATTACACCACATCACCGAAGCCACGAAATGCGCACGCGCCAAGAGATAATCTCTCCAGCTTTGAAAACAAACTCCTTATTCGCCTCTAAAACATCAGCAGGCGGAGAAGAGCCATACTTTTGTTCAATCTCCCAAATCTTCCTGAAAAGCTGCTTCCAGTTCGTCTTGATCCAACACTCTATACTCAAGGTCGGGGGAAACCCATAGATCTAGGAATAGATCCGTAATCTCGATTGATCCATCCTTGAGAAGCTTTGGTGGGGCAGTGATGTCGCAGTAGTATCCTGTGTGCTCTCCGCACAAGTTTCTCACCTTAACGACGTTGAACCACTTTCCTACGAGTTCGAAATATGTGATTGGAAATCCTGCTTGCAAGACCATTTTGCCATCAAACTCGATCGAGTGTGTGGACGTGATTTGAGACCTACCGACAATAACTTTCCTGGACTGACAAACTAAGTCATCATACATCTCCAAGACTTGTGCTGGCAACCGAATGTACCGGAGGTGAAGTCGGGGGTTAGCAACGGCTTGCGTCAGGATAGACTCGATGAAGGGAGTCTTGGCATCAGTGTAAGCCTCACGATCCAAAGCGTGTTTCTCAGCCAATTTCCTCTTCAACTCGCAGTACTGTTGAGCTACTTCCGGGTGACAGCGCAGATAGCCTCGAAACATCAAGTGCCGCTTCCAGAAATCTCCGCCATGTTGAACCATATGTAGGTGAAAATGTTTGTTGCGAACGCCTTCCGGTCCCTTCCTGAAGTATCTTCTTTCAGGCAGTTCCTTCTCGTATTCCGGAACGTACTCGTAACCGATGCTTCTGAGTGGTTCAATGCACTCCTTAGCGTCTGAAAGTTGTCGCACTGCAACCATTATATCTATGATCGGCTTTGCTCCCAGACCTGAAATGGCAGGGCTTCCGACGTGTTCTATTGCGGCTACTTTGTTTCCAACTACACTGAGAATTCGGTCTTTCTCTTTTGAGTATATTGTAGGCCACCGAGGATCATAGTCTACTATGATTACTGGACGCCTCACTTTGATCGCCTTTTCTTTGTCTTTGATTTGTGCTCTCGCCAGAAGCCATCCATTTGGGGCAACAATCGTTATTAGAATATTGAACAGTGCTATAAAATGTGTTGGAAGAGTGTTCTGCTTCGTTAGGTGGAAAAAAAGGGGAGTCGCGGGTGAAGTCTCCACTTGGTGTGGGGTTCAAATCCCACCCCGCCCGCCACAGCAACACCATAACAAAATAGTTTTATCTCTCGCATAATTAAACACAGATGAAGAGCGGGAGCGGAGCAAATGCACACTATATCAGTGAGAATATTGAAGATTACAGGGTTCCTGACAATAACGCTCAATCTAATTGCCCTGAGCCTTGTTCCCCTGCAAACCGCCAAAAGCACCGATCCTTCCCTCTTAACATGTTTTCTTGTAACAACCCCCAACGGAAAAACCATCCAAAGCATTGGCACCATACAGGAAGCCATCAACACCGCAGAAAACGGCTCAACCATCCAAGTTCCCTCAGGAACCTACTACGAACATGTTGTCATAAACAAAACAGTCTCACTCATCGGAGAAGAAAATTTCACTTCAGTAGTTGACGGTGGCAACAACGGCACAGTTGTAGAGATAACGGCAAATGACGTCTTCATAACTGGGTTCAAAGTGCAGAACAGCGGCTACGGCTGGGACAGAAACGGTATTTACGCTCACAACGTTGACAACTGCACTGTCAAACACAATTACCTGTTTAACGTTTGCCACAATATCAAAATAGGATTCTCACACAACTCGCAGGTTATAGAAAACACGATTAATGGCACAATGATTTCACCCACCATGTATGGCATAAGAATTGAAAACTCTACTAACTGCATAGTCGCCTACAACAACGTTTCAGATTGTGTTGGAAGCATTCACCTACAAAACGCCACATACTGCACCGTTACCAGAAACTATCTCTTCAAAGACAGCCAAGGCATCCGCCTCTATTCGCCTTGTACATACAACAACATCACAGAAAACACAATATGCAACAACACCTACGACGGAATGGTTTCAATAATGCCTACCAACAACACTTTAAGAGACAACCGCATTTTCCACAACAACTTCATCAACAACACAAATCCCTTCATCATCCAGTCCAACTACAACATCTGGGACGATGGTTACCCTGCAGGAGGAAACTATTGGAGCAGATACAACGGCACAGACCTCAACAAGGGAGCATACCAAAACGAAACTGGAAGCGACGACATAGGAGACACACCATATGCTATCAACACTTATGATAAGGACAGATACCCACTAATGCGCCCGTACAACTCTGTCCGAAACCTCAACTCGACTCTGACATATCAAACCATACAATCAGCAATCAATGCTCCTGAAACGTTAGAAGGACACGTAATTCTCGTTGGAAGCGGAACATACTACGAACATGTAGTAGTAAACAAAACACTGTCACTTGTCGGAGAAAAACAAACTGCAACAGTCATAGATGGAGGAAAAACAGGCACAGTTCTAAACATAAGTGCAGATAACGTTACCGTCACCAGATTCACCATAAGAAGCGGCGGACCAATCTATCCACCTTGGGGCAACGACTGCGGCATTATCTTGGAATACTGTTCCGGAGCCAACATAACGGACAATCTAGTTACAGAGAATCGCATCGGAATCTACCTCTACTATTCAACAAACAACAACATACAAAACAACATAGTCCACTCCAACCAAGAAAACGGAGTCTGGCTGTGGTTTTCAGGCAACAACACCCTCAAAGAAAACAAAGTATTTGACAACAAGTACAATTTCGGAGTCTTCGGTGGAGACTCTACACATTTCTACAACACAATAGACACAAGCAACACCGTAGACCAAAAACCAGTCCAGTACTTAGTCAAAGCTGAAAACAAAGTATTTGACAACCAAGCAAACACAAGCACGTTATATCTTATTAGCTGCACCAACGTGACAGTGCGAAACCTGAACCTGTCAAAAAACGGACACGGCGTCTTCTGCTACAACACTACACACTCCAGAATAGAAAACGTAACCACGTTTGAAAACAACTACGGCATATACTTTCAAAACTCAAAAAACAACAGCGTAAACAACAACCACTGCACAGACAACTGGGTTGGAATATGCCTCCAAGGCTCAGACTATAACACTGTAGAAAACAACACCGCCTCTTCCAGCGAGAAAGCATTCTCTCTTTACGAGGCAAACAACAACAACCTCACAGGCAACTCAGGTTCCAACAGCCTCTACGGAATCCGCCTCTACGCCTCCAACAATAACAAAATCCACCACAACAACCTAATCAATAACACCGAACAAGCCAGCTTAATCACCTGCTACCAAAACAGTTGGGATGACGGTTTCGAAGGAAACTTCTGGAGCAGTTACAACTGCTCTGACGTTAACAGAGACGGCATAGGAGATGAACCACACATTATCGACAGCAACAACTTTGACCACTATCCTCTATTCGGCATCTTTCACAATTTCAGCGTAATAAACAATGAAACAACATGTTATGTGATGGTAATAACAAACTCAACAATACTCAACTTCGCTTTCGAGGACTCAAACAACACAGTCAAACTAACAGTAAACGGGTCTGATGAAACCTATGGATTTTGCAGGATCTGCATACCTCACACACTTCTACAACCAGAGATTACCGTTATGATTGACGCAGGAGCAACAGAACCCCTTTACGCAAATTATTCTCTCCACGACAACGGCAGTTTCAGATGGTTATACTTCGCATATCAACACACAACACATGAAATAACCATAATCCCAGAATCTTGGCTTCCACTTTCCTTCTGTACCTTGATATTTGTAACTTTATGGTGTCTCCTCAATAGAAAACAATTCTCAAAAAGCACATGTTGAAATGCAGAATCTGTACATTAGACAAGGATGAATTGACAAAAGATATAGAACTTAGACACGAAAATCTTTTAACTCTGAGACGATCATAATATGACACCGAAAACAAAAAAGGGAGAAAGGAAAAATGAGAAAATGTCTTAGTTTTGACTCCGTTTCTTTACTTCTGATAACATTGCTGCTTGTAAGTTCCTTTGCCATACTATTACTTAACCCAACCTCAGCCCAAGAAAACAGCATGACCTTCACCACTGGCGAAACAATCGACTTCACCAGTAATGTTGAAATGCAATTCTGGTCAAACGTTTCAATGACCTTCGGAACAAACATCACAATACAATTCATTGAAGTTAGCAACGGTAACGGTTGGCTTGAACCATGCGACCACATCTGGATAGTATCGCCACAGGGATACCTACCGCCACTTTGCACTTGGTGGGAGGTTCTTGACCCGATGGGCAACCCGATAGGAGAGTTCCACGCAGACGGGCAATATCCGCCATACGAGATACATGTTGACCAAGTCTGGCCTGGACCTTTCCCGCTTCCACAAGGCCCTGCTAAAGCCGTAAAGAAAATAGACGTAATACAGCCGTGCACTAACTACGTTGTTCATTTGCCCGCACACTGGTATCCTCCTGAGTGTTCTTGGTGGGAAATAATAGAACCTGAAACAGGTCACCCTACAGGCTACGAGTTCCACGTGGACTGGACTAACGAAAGCTGTGAATTCCACATAGACGACGTGATACCTGGACCATACATATTGCCATTTCCATCTTATGAAGTGGTGGCGCGGAAAAAAATAGTGGAGATCAAACATTGCGACTGGTTCGGAATATTGGACCCAGCAGGATTTAGTCCTACGCCTTGCACGTGGTGGGAAGTAATGTACCTTGGTCAGCCGACAGGTTTGGAGTTCCATGTTGACCAAGCGCCTGGAGACGGTTCGTTCCACGTAGATGAAGTGTCTCCTGACCCGCTGAAAGTGCCGCCGACATATCCCACGGTTGCCAGAAAGAAGATAGATACCATAAAAGAATGCGAGTGGTTCAAAGTAGTTGACCCTGCAATGACTCCTAAGCTTTGTACATGGTGGAAGATTATAGACCCTGATTTGGGCGATGTGGAGTTCCATGTTGACGCATCAAACCCTGACGGAACATTCCACATTGACCAAACATCACCAGTGCAGATTCGACCCACATATCAATTGACCGCTGAGAAGAAATTCACGGGTGTAGGCCCATGCGACTGGTTCAAAGTGATTGACCCATCTGGCTGGGTTCCATCGCCTTGTACGTGGTGGAATATCACTTTGCCAGTACAATGGAAAGGCGTGACCTTCCACACAGATTCAAATGATGGGATCAGCAAATTCCACATCGACGTTGCCGATGCATTGCCATCAGGTCCAACTCCGCCTCCATGGAGCGTAACAGCAGTACCGACCCAGCCCCCAAGCGGACCATGGTACGTTAAACCAGCATACCCAGATTATGCACCAAGCGGAATGCCCGACTTCGACGAGAAACAGGATGCTTGGGGTCCTGGACCTGGAATCTACACTTGGTGTGCTCCAGTGGCGGTTGCAAACTCGTTATGGTGGCTTGACTCAAAATATGAACCTAACGACAGGTCTTGGCCAAACATAATCGACAACTTCCCACTGGTCACTTCGTACAATCAAGGGTGGGATGACCACGACCCACAGAATGTTGATCCCTTCGTCAGAGACTTGGCGTGGTTCCTGGACACTGATGGTCTAAGAACAGGGGATGGACACACGGGAACCAAATGGATTGACGTACAGAGTGGAATCCAGCAGTACCTGGTCCAGCAGGGAATGGCGGGAATGTTCGAGGTTCACAATGCATCCTACCCAGAGTTCCCATGGATAGAACAGGAAATCGAAAAATGCCAAGATGTTGAACTTTTCCTCGAGTTCTGGCAATGGACAGGCACAAGCTGGCAGAAACTCTACGACAACCCCAGCCTAGAATGGGGCCACTTCGTTACTGTCGCAGGCGTGAATTCCTCCACTTCTGAGCTGCTCATCAGCGATCCATGGCACGATGCCTTCGAGGAAGGAACCGCTCCAAAAGGAGGACGCTCACCTGTTCCACATCCACCAATACACCCAACTTCAGTCCACAATGATGCTCAATTCGTTTCGCAAGACGCCTATAAAGCGGTAGCTTACGCTGGACCACCACCGCCCTATCCGGCACCAACAGTATGGGAGCTAGAAGGATATCTACAGGCACTGAGCCCACCGTATCTTCCATCATATCATGCATTCATAAGAGGTGCCGTAGCAACTTCACCTTCAGGTACCCATGACGTCGCCGTTACTAACGTCACGTCAGCCAAAACCGTCATATGCCAAGGCTATTGTGGGAACTTGACAGTAACCGTCCAAAACCAGGGCAACTTCACAGAAACCTTCAACGTCACAGTCTACGCCAACACAACCGCAATAGAAACAAAGGAACTCACACTCACAAAAGAAAGCTTCACAACTATCACCTTCACGTGGAACACTACTGGCTTTGCTAAGGGCAACTACACCATATGGGCTTATGCTTGGCCTGTCCTAGGCGAAACACACACGGCTGACAACACGCTCGCGGATGGCTGGATTATCGTTTCAATGGTGGGCGACATAACCGGCTCTAATGGTTGGCCTGACGGAAAATGTGACATGAAAGACGTCAGAGCAGTTGCCAAACTCTTCGGAATCAACTATCCAGACCCAAGATACGACCCCAACTGCGACATAAACGACGACCTAAAAATAGACATGAAAGACGTACGCGCAGTCGCCAAAGAATTCGGAAAAACAGACCTATAACCCCCCTTTTCTTTCAGGTGAGCAAGATTGAAGAATAGTTTTTTCCGAAAGCCCCAGTCTGGCCGAGCCGACAAAAAGGGCGCACGCCATAGCACCTAACTGTGGAAAATGAGGGAGACTACCCCAAGAACTTCACAGTGACGACCTACGCGTCGCAAGGAAACTCGGCGGTGAGGGCGCATGTAGTCTCCAATGGGACAAGAATCTACTTGGATCCATCTGAATACATATTGAATTCGAAGGATGTTTCTATGGGCTACCGGTTTAACGTGACGCTTAGGGTTGCAGACGTTGAAAACCTCTGTTCTTTCCAGCTAAGCATGTATTACAACGAAGGCATGATCAACGCGACCCGCTGGTTTGAGCCCACATGGGATCCAGAATACGTTTTCTACAATGAACCAACAGTGACTGCTGAGAACTCCCGAACGGGCAACATCATGCTTTTCGCTGGCTTGATTGGAAATCAACCTCTGTTCATTGGAAACGGAAAACTGTGCATAGTAGAGTTCGAAATAGTGAATCTTCCACCAGTCGGCATCAAGTATTCTTGTCCCTAGGCATCAACACTGGCGATACTTTTCTGTTGGATACGGATGTAAATGAAATCCCAGCAGTCAAAGAAGACGGATACTACGAGGTGAGCTCTGAGTCGCATTCCAAAGTGTTTGTAATAGAGTCAGTGGCGGTCAGCCTGGGTCCGGGTGAGACGATGAATTTGATTATCCCATGGGATACTCGCGATGTGTCTCCCGGAGACTACAGAATATCTGCGTATGCAAGCGTTGTGCCGGGCGAAACACACGTTGAAGACAACATGTTCAGCGACGGTGTAGTCAGCCTCTTGGCGCATGACGTGGTAGTCGTGGATGTCACTCCTTATACGCACTGGGTCTATCAAGGACTGAGCGTGAACATCAGCGTCGAGGTTGAAAACAAAGGAAGCGTAGCTGAGAATGTGACGGTCACTCTCTACTACAACATTACTGCACACCAAACGATAGGCCTGTTAAACACGAGCGTTCTTCCAGGAGAAAACCAGACTGTCACGTTCACGTGGAACACGAAGGGCGTACCATACTGCCACAACTACACAATAACCGCAGTTGCAACAATAGCTTTCGTTGATAATGACCCTATGGACAACACTTTAACTGATGGCAAAATAAAGGTCAGAATCTTCGGCGATTTGAACGGCGATGGGAAAATCGACGGCAAAGACCTCGGCATGGCTGCGCAAGCATTCGCATCGTACGGTCCAAATGTGCTATACCCAGGTTCGCCTGCGCACACAAAATGGAACCCTGATGCAGACTTGAACCTAGACAATAGAATCGACGGAAAAGACCTAGGCATGATAGCCTACAACTTCGGGAAAGACTGTTCTCCATAGCCTCCTTTTTTTGGTGTATTCTTTACAATGTTTAGAAGACGTGAAGAATTTTCGCGCGTGTTCAGGATCTACAAGTGTCGCGCGCCGGAAGCATGTTCGGATCTCTTATCAGAGCGTTGGTTCATCCGTCAGTGGAAGATTAGTATGTGGTTTTCTGAAACTATGCGAATCTGAGGAAACAAATGCGCAGTAGCTAGCCACAACTCATAAAACTGAAGGAGAGCGTATTATTAATGACACCATATGAATGTGAAGACTCTAGTAACTTTGGCGATTGTTCTTGCAATGGTGTATTTTTCAGGGTTTAGGGTCGGAAGCGTAAGGGCTAGTGGGATAATCCGCATAGAAGCTGACGGAAGTGTGAATCCGTCAGGAGCGCCGGTTTTGACGCTCGACAACAGAACTTACACTCTTTCTGATAATGTTGGTTCCATCTTTTTGGAACGAGACAACATTGTACTCGACGGAGCAGGGTACTCGATTCGAGGAAGAGGAATAGCCAGCGGCACCGGAATATACCTCAACGGAAGAAGCAACATAGAGATCAGAAATTCACAAATTGAATATTTCGATGTCGGAATATCACTCAACGGCTCTTCGAATGTTGTTGTTACCAAGAACGAGATAGCGAACAATGAATATGGCATCGAACTGTTTTATTCTTCAGGAAACATGATTTCTGAAAATGACATTTTCGGTAATTCTTTCGGTATTGGTTTTGGCGATTACTCAGACAGCAACACGGTGTTTGGCAACACGATAACGAGCAATTACGACGGTTTTTGGCTCCGTCATTGCTCAGACAACGAGATCTCCGCAAACGACATAGTTGCGAACGACATGTATAGCCTAGCGTTTTACTACTCTTCCAACAACAGTATTTACAACAACAACCTGATTAGCACCCAGCAAATCTATTGCGAGGAGTCTGCGAATACATGGGATGACGGTTATCCCTCTGGTGGGAACTACTGGAGCGATTATGTTGGTGTCGACTCAAACCAAGATGGAATAGTTGATTACCCCTATGTGTTAGACGCAAACAACACGGACAACTATCCATTGGCGGGCATATTTTTCTTCTACGAGTATCCATATTCTGAACCCAACTTGTTGGTCACTTTGGTTTCAAATTCCTCAATCTCCAATTTCAACATATCCGTTTCACCAAATCATCCAGAAGACAGAATGATCCGGTTCAACGTCACTGGTGAAGGTGTCCTTGGCTTTTGCAGGGTGTGCATCCCTCACACATTGATGAACGAGACATACCAAGTGACTGTGGATGGCACAGAACCGTACTACGTTAATTATAGCATCGCTGACAATGTCGTTTATAGATGGATCTACTTCGCATATCATGGCTTAAATCATCAAATCACAGTAATACCAGAATTCTCGTACCTGATCATTCTACCGTTACTCATTACAACAACACTTCTGGCCATGCTGATTCGTAGGAAGGCGCACGGGTCTGATGGCCCTACATGACACGGGTTCAAGGAGTTTCATAGAAACCTGGAGTTTATGACTAAAAAACATGGTCTGCAGCCATGGTTTCTATTGCACCAACGTTTATATCCTCATTTCTTGCTCTATACATAATTGGGAATCGTCATGCCTAAAGTAACATGTCCCAATTGCGGACTTACGATAAGCCTGGAGAATCGCAGGGAAATAGACTATGACCTGATCATGGACGCAACTAAGAAATCAGCGACCTTCACCGAATTGCTGCATGCTACCAAGTTGTCAAGGAAGACTCTGAGCATAAGGTTGAAAGAATTGTGCAGGAACGGTGCAATCGTGAAAAGCGACGGGGTCTACAAGTTAGGCGACTCTTCGCAGGTTGAGAATCATAGTACGCGCACTTTCCAAGTTGGGAATCTGGGCCGCCGCTTTTCAAGAGCTTTTCGTGACAGGAGGGTGAGGACGGTCGTATGGATGCTGATGCTGGTGACGTCCTTTTCTGCATCTGGATACGTTTTGGCCATGCTTTTTGTATCACCACCACCGCCGGTTCATAATGAACCAGTGATCATTGGCTACTCTGCGATGGCGCTCGAAGTAAGCAATGTCAACGACCTGTACAGCTGGGAGGTTGCGATATCCTTCAACGCGACTGAGCTAAAGGTGCTGCAAGTCACACCTGGCGACTTCGTGGGGCTGGAGTTTCCGCTGTTCTGCAATTCAACTGATACTGGTGAAGGCTTACTCTTGGTTGCAGGTTGCCTGAAAGGAGACGTGGCTGGGAAGAGCGGAAGCGGAACCCTGGCGACAATCGTCTTTGGATATTTCACTAGCAACTACAAGGCGCCGTTGATAGTTCCGAAAGAAATGGGCTTCGAGACTTTCCTGGAAGACTCGAACCTCGCAGACATACCCATTGGAACGAAGCTTTCACTCAAGGTCCTCAGTTGACAGAAGCAGTCTATGCGTATCTTCAAGCTTCCCTTTTTTGGTGAATTCGCTTATGGTTAACTCGTTTGATAAGTTAGAGCTTAAATTCTTGTGATGCAATCTATTGGTTTGTTGCAGATGCAAAATCAGTGAATATGAGGATGTTAGATGATAGGCGAAGCTGAAAATGAACGGCAATCGATAGAAGAGAGTTTTCGTGGCGACTTGAAAAGGCTAGGCAGCTGGCTAAAAGATAAGAGACACATTGTCCTAATCGTGTGTTTATGGACTACCGTGTTTTCGTCTGTGATAGTCTGGGAATATTATAGTCTCTATGAAAAATACCCCTTTCTCAAGAGCCCAGGCTATGCGGTTGCTTTTGCGCCTACTTACAGCCAGTATATCCCAAGGCTGTACACGCTAGACTACATTATTGTTCTAGCGACAAGTGTGCTGGCTGGGTTCGCGATAGCTGACATTGAAGACACGCTTTTTGGGTTTCTTGTTTCTGGTATTCTGTCAACCCTGATTAGTGTCGCTTACTCAACATTTTTCATCTGGTACGTGCTGGGTTTTGGTCCAGTGCTCGGTTCTTCCTTCATCACGACTATAATGTGGGCGGCGCTTCTGAACGTTTTCAGAATGATCTTCCCCTTAGCACTACTGGTCACTTTTTTGGGAAGCATTTTTGGATCATTTTTCAGGGGCCTTATTCAGCCTTCCGCACAGGATTAGTCTGGCAAAAAGAAAGCGAGCGCTGAAGCCCTCGCCAGTTCATTTGATTTCGGTTCGATTCCTGTGCTTTCTTATGTGGTTTCGGCGGCGGATTATAATGCCTCTTGTCCCTAGAAGCGATACTGTTCCCCCGAAAACCACTGTTGCCCCTCCTAAGGGAAGGAGATACGAGTATGGATAGTCTGTAGTTGTTACATTATGGTAGAAACCGAGATAACTTGGCGGTTGATCTTTGGGTCTGGGAGGAAAAACGGTTAGCTTTGCTTCGTACGTACCACTGAAGGGTACTGTTCCTCCAACGTTTGAGAGGCTCCCCTTGCTGTTGAGCATTGGTGATGTATCTATGCTGCCGTTTTGAGTCTTGGTTATGGCCCAACCTACTAGTCGCTGGAAGCCATAGCCTTCCCCTGTTTGTGGCTCTTTCACTGCAAGATCATAGTCCCACCTTGTCGTATTGCCAGCCGGGCTGACAGGGGTAATGTCTATGAAGACGCGCAAGACCGCCACCGGTGGATCATCATCTGAATAGTCGTAATAAGAATAGCTCGAGTTTTCCTCCGCTACCCACAGTGCATGTTCATAGAAGATGAATGTCACATTGTCTCCTGCTGTCAGATTGCACGTAAGCTCCCACGATTTTGTGGTGTACGCGATCGTTTGCTCTTTAGTAGTCGTGTTGGCTACGTTGTAGTCTGATATCAAGACTATTCCGATGAGCGCGAAGATCAATCCAAGGGCAAGCGTTTTCATCATTGTTTATCAATTAATTGGTATTCGGTAGGCTTCTCTTAAACGTTGCTCTGAACATGCGCTGAACTGCCGACAGTAATATAAAGTTGTTTCAGCTGGTCTAATAGTGCGTTGAGGTGATGATTTTGGCTTGGATATTCAAGGAAAAATGGTTTTGGATAATTCTTGTGGCTCTTGTGTCAGTCATTCTGATTCCCTTCATACTGGTTACGGTAATATTGAGTATGCCGCCAATTCTAAGGGTGGTTGCTACTGCGCTTCTGGTTTTGTGCTGGGGAGTCGCAGCGGCCTACAGGGATTGGATGAAAGAGAAACGCGAACAAGAGAAGAAGATGGAAAGGCCTGGATCTGCCTGACTATACGCGCACGCTATACTGGCTGTTCGTAGCTTGGAAATGCGCCTAACGCCAGTCCGATTAGGATGCCCACGGTCAGAATGGCTTCTATGATCACTATCGGCTGCGGGACAAGCTTTATGCTTGTTATGGGAAAACTCGGGTCTATGAGAATGTAGTTCAGCGCGTAGTATGCTGAGGCTGCCGTTATTGTGATCCCCAGTGCTCTGCCTAGGTTGAGGTCTAGGCTTTTCATGGTGGCATACGCTAGAGCGATTCCCATCCAGATGTTGCTTAGGAACCAGACCGCAAGGGGCCAGGTGCCTGTAAGCATGGGCTGATTGAAGAAGGCCAGTGGCATGAACAGCTGCAGCGCAATCGGTGCATAGGCAAGAGACACGCTGTAAGCCACCGTCTTATATTTGGCCGCAACACCTGTTATTTTGGTCGCGACAAAAAAGACTATGGCAGAAAGGACGAGCCATTTGATTACTCCGAGTCCAAGGTAGGTTCCTATCACTCCAATTACCGAACCGTCAAGAGGTACGTTGCCCTTCAACAAGATGTCGGATGCGCCCAAGAAGGAGGGATCCAGTATCTTGTCGGCAGTCAAAATGTATAGGCCGTTACCTAATCCTGTAAGGATGTTAAGGAAAACAATTATGAGCGCCGCGGTTCTCAAGCTCTTGGCTCTCCTTTCCATGCCCTCATAGAGCGTCGAATCCAACCTCGCAGATCTCAAGATCTGGCCCAACAGAGTCTCCCCAAGGGGCTTGTTCTCAATGGCTCCGGCACTTCCGATTGCCACTAGGATCATTCCCACGATAAATCCTCCGCCTACAGTCACACTCAAAAGTGATAGCACTAGAGTGGAAAGGCCAATGTAGTAGCGTCTTTGGGGTCTGAAGTAGAGTAGCACAACTAAAGCTAGATTCAACACCACTACCACGAGCCAGAAATAAGCTGCGGAGCCGCCGATCATGCTTGGTATCCCTAAGGCTATTCGTCCCCAATCGCCCTGAAAATCCTGTGTAGAGTTAACCGGGTACGACGAAACAACACTCGCGCCCCCCTGCGCCGCAATCCAAGCAGCGTTGATGAGAATCAATATTGCGCCAACAAGCATAAGGACGACTTGCCTGCTCATTTTCATGAGTGCTAGTCACCTCCAGCCTTTGCGGCGGACTCTTTTGAGTTCCCATACAAGTGGCATGCCACGCAGTGATCTTTGGCGGTCTCGACCAGTAGTGGCTCTACTGTGCGACAGATATCCCCTATGTAACATTGGCATCTTGTATGGAACCTGCATCCTGAGGGCGGATTAACCGGGCTTGGAATTTCTCCTTTGATCATGGCGTCAATCCGCTTTGATGATGGATCAGGCACCGGAACAGCAGCAATCAGTGCCTGTGTATACGGGTGCAAAGGTTCAAAGATCAATTTCTCGATAGGGCCTTTCTCCATTATCTTGCCAAGATACATTATCGCTACCTTGTCACACGTGTGGCGAGCCACAGCGAGATCATGAGTGATGTACAAGAATGCAACTTGCATTTTCTCTCTTAGATCAACCATAAGGTTTAGTACCTCTGCCCTGATTGAGACGTCCAGCATGGAGACAGGCTCGTCCGCAACTATGAATTCTGGTTCAAGTGTCAGCGCCCTGGCAACTCCTACTCTCTGTCTTTGTCCTCCACTTAACTCGTGAGGATATCGAGTAGTGAATTCTTCAGGAGGGGTTAGCTCCACATTGTCTAGCGTTTTGTGGACTTTGTCCTCAGTTTCCTTGGGACTCAAACCCCCGTGTATTCTCAATGGTTCTGCCACTATGTCAAAAATAGTCATCCTGGGGTTCAAGGACTCGTACGGGTCTTGGAAAACCATTTGCATTTTTTGGCGAAAAGGCTTCAACTGTCTGTCGCGAAGCCTTGTTATATCTTTATCCTTGAATAGTATCTTGCCGCTTGTGGGGTTGGTGAGCCTGAGTATAACCCTTCCAGTGGTTGTCTTTCCGCTGCCGCTTTCTCCGGCAAGACCAAAGATCTCGCCTTTTTGCACTTCAAAACTTATGCCGTCAACAGCATGGACAAACAACTCCTTTCTTGAAACTAGGCTTCCGAAGAATCCCATTCTCACGGGAAACCATTTCTTGAGGTCTTCAACCCTTACAGTTGTTTCTACCATTTTACTTTCTCCTTTCCTAAATGCGCTGATGGACTAAGTGGCATGCAACATAATGCTTTTTCCCTACGTCCACAAGTTCTGGTTCTTTCGTTCTGCAGATGTCCATTGCATATTTGCATCTTGGGTGAAATCTGCATGCAGGTGGTGGAGACAAGAGGTCTGGGGGTGAGCCTGGGATGGATGACATGCGTGTTTTTTCAGCTCGTATTCCTGGAAAGGCCCCCATCAGCCCTTGCGTGTACGGGTGCAATGGCTCCTTGAACACTTTTGTTATATCCGCATATTCGCCGATTTTTCCTCCATACATTATTGCGGTCTTCTGGCACGTTTCTGCGATGATAGATAGGTCGTGGCTGATCATAATCATCGACAGGTTCAGCTTCATTCTCAGATCGTTCATTAGCTTTAGTACTTGAGCAGCGACTATCACGTCCAAAGCTGTACCCGGTTCGTCTCCTATCAGCAGTTCTGGGTTGCATGAAAGAGCCATTGCTATCATTGCTCGTTGTCTCATTCCTCCGCTGAACTCATGGGGATAGTTGTCGCGGCGGCTTGGATCGACTCCGACAAGTTCGAAAAGTTTTTCAACTCTTTCATCTGCCTGTTCTTTGGTCACATACTCTTCGTGTAACCTAATACTTTCTATGATTTGTTCTCCGACCTTGTACACGGGGTTTAAGGCATTCATGGCGCCTTGGAATACTATCGAGATCCCTTTCCATCTGACGTTCGTCCGCATTTCGTCTTCGGTGAGTTTCACAAGGTCGGTGCCTCTAAATAGGATATTTCCCCCGAGGATTTTCCCGTTTGACGGTAAGATCCTCAATATGGACAACGCGATCGTTGTCTTACCACACCCAGATTCGCCGACGAGGCCCATCGCTTCGCCTTTCTCAACTTCGAATGAAACGTTGTCAACAGCCTTCACTGAACCTCTTTTGACTCTGAAATAGGTTTTTAGGTTTTTCACTTCTAGAAGAGGCATTCGGCTCAACCTTTCTCATATGGTGAAATTATCTACCTTTTACGAGTCTAGATTATATTTAAGGCTTTGGTTGCAGACAAAGTTTTTAAATCTGCATATTGTCCTCATTGATGGGATGCCAAAATTGCAGACTCGATGGCTGAGCAAGAGTGTTGATTTGGAGAGCCTGAGCAAGCGCATTGAAGAATTCTACAAGAGCAAGGGCTTTGAAGTTCTTGTTGAAGGCTCCAAAGATGCCTTCAATGTGGTAGGTGTCCTGCGAGTTGGAGATAAGCTACGAGGTTCTTACGCGAGCATCAATGGGAATCCAAATGATTTTACAGTCGAGTTTTCCGGCGGCCAGATGGGTAGATTCTCTCAATTTCTTACGCCTCTAATAACAATGTTTGGAGGAGGCGTCTTGATATTGGAAAGACTGCGATCCCAAGAATTCTATGAGAAGCTGGAGACAGAATTCTGGGCTTTTGTGGAACATGTAGTCGATCAAACTGGTGCGTCGTGAACTGCATTTGTGCAGCTGTTGAGATGGTTCACCAAGACTTAAATATTCGCTCTGAAGTTAGCTTAGTTCGGTGAAGGGGATGGGGTTTAGATCGTTTCTTGTTAAGCGGGTTGCAATAGCTGTCATTATGCTGTTTGTAGTGTTGTCGATCAATTACGCGCTTTTCTTCGTAATGCCCGGAGATCCAGCCAGTCTCTTCATAAATCCCCTCAGAGGCTCATCTGAAGGCAGACAGGAATTTCTGAATAGGCTAAGGGCGCGATGGGGGTTTGACCAGCCACCTGAACAGCGTTTTCTTCTTTACCTCAAGAACATGCTGTCGTGGAGTTTTGGCGACTCTTTAATCAGCGGCCAGTCAATTAGCTCTGAGATGTTGTTGCGATTGTGGGGAACAATAGAGCTTATGGGAGGATCTACAATCCTTGGAATCCTGATCGGTGTCTCGTTAGGGGTTCTGGTCGCTTACAAAAGAGGCGGTAAATTTGACAGCGGCATGGTAACAGTGTCTTTGATAACGTACTCGCTCCCCGTGTTCTGGATGGGATTGGTCTTAATCCTCATATTCACCGTTAATCTTGGCTGGTTCGAAAGTGCGGGGGCGTTCCCGTACGATTGGGGTTTGCCTGGACGATGGCCCGTAGCATACACAGTTTCTGCAGCGAATGGAACTCAATGGAATGGAAACACAGTTATGTCGATCAATCCGCAAGGCACGATCACGCTTCTATCTGGATACGTTTCACACTTGATGCTGCCGCTTATCACACTTACGCTTTTCACTTACGGTGGATATCTCTTACTCACAAGGGCCACAATGATTGAAGCACTCACTGAAGACTACATATCAACAGCAAGGGCTAAAGGGGTGCCTGAAAGAAGTGTAATTTTCAGGCACGCGTTGAAGAACGCATCCTTGCCATTGATAACAAGCGTTGCTTTGGCTTTTGGATTCATGATCTCCGGAGCTATAATCACCGAAGGAGTCTTTTCTTGGCCAGGAATGGGAAGGTGGATCTTCCAGGCGGTTACTTTCAATGACTACAGCGTCCTACAAGCCGCATTCTACATCATTGCGGTGCTCGTAATCCTTGCCAACATCATAGCGGATGTCCTGTATGGAATCATTGATCCCAGAATTAAATATGGGTGATCATATGTCAACCAGCAAAAGAAGAAGAGAAACGCACCTGATCTACAATTTGAAACGATTCGCAAACTTCATAGGAATCTTTGCTAGGAGCCCAAGAGGATTATTAGGATTAATCATAATCGGGGTCTTTGCTCTTATCGCTATTTTCCCTTCATTCTTTGCCGCTTATGACCCAGTGAATGGAAGAAGTCTCGCGGGCTGGTTCGCGGCCCCAGCATGGCTCAAAAATGTTCCGCCTCAGCTTGGAGGCATGCCTGACCGGAGTTCTAACGATAACCCAATATTGAATTCAGGCTTTGAGAATTCAACACTGACGGCTTGGAACTTCACCAGTACAGACCAGTTCATACACACCACCGTCGTTCCCGAAGGGAACTTGGGTGATCATACGGGGACAGTTGATGTTGGCTTCAAGCGCAGTGAAGCGGGAACAGCATACGGGAACGTTACGGTAAGCCTAACGCAGGATTTCTATTACCAAGATTCTGGCCCTCCATTTAGCTTTCGCGGGAGTCTAGTGTTCCTTCTAAATGGGACGACTACGAGCAGCAGTCACCTGGAAACACGTGTAAATGAAAGCAATCGAAATCAATGGCCATGGCCGACATACAACATAACAGTCTCAGCGCTCGACGTGCCCACCAAGATAACTATGTATCTTGTAGGCCTCACCGTGAACCGCACCCTACCAATGTGGCCTCTGCGAGAGCAATATACTAGCTACACTCCTCTAGGAATGTATGGAATGGCAATGGATGGAACCTATGTGAATAGTTTTGAGACTGTATCACTCCTTGACTCAAATGAAATAATAGTAAGGGCTTCAGCTGGATCATGGGTTGACACTGACCAGACTTCAGAGCCGATAGACTCAAACGGGATACGCATAGGTACCATGATTTCCGACCAATACGGCGCGAAGCAGTTCCCAACGACAGTGTTCTTTCCTAAGCAAGCAACTCCAGGCTGGTTCAGACTGGGGTTAAACGTGACGTTTGTCGACAAAGACCCATCTAAGCCTGCAAGTTCAGACGTGCACCTTGACACTCTAAACATGCGTCTATTGGGAACATGCTGGGGCATAATGGGAACAGACCACCAGGGAAGAGATCTTTGGAGCCAACTTATGTATGGTGCAGGTATTTCCTTATATGTGGGAGTCTTGTCCACGATAGTGGCTGTTGCCATAGGTTTGGCAGTCGGTTTGATGGCGGGTTACCTGGGGAGAGCCGTTGACGAGATCCTCATGAGAATCTGCGATGTCCTTCTCGTCTTGCCTGGATTGCCACTCCTGATAGTCTTGGTGGCTGTTCTTGGGACCAGCGTAAACAATTTGATCATATTACTCGGCGTTCTAGGCTGGATGGGTTTTGCAAGGCTAGTACGATCCCAGGTCATTTCTCTTCGAGAAAGGCCTTTCATCGAGGCAGCAAAGGCGGTTGGAGCTAGCAAAACTCACATTATGGTTAGGCATATCCTCCCGAACGTTATGTCTCTGGTTTACGTTACATTGGCAACAACAGTACCTGGCAATATAGTAGCGGAAGCATCTCTGGGATTTCTAGGGTTTACTGACCCAAACAGGATGTCATGGGGTTTGATGCTTAATAACCTAAATGCGAATTCAGCGTTCCAGAACTGGTGGTGGGTTATTCCACCCGGGTTGTGTATTGCTCTAATAGCCATTGCCTTCATATTGTTTGGCTATGCACTGGATGAAGTTCTGAATCCGAGACTTCGCCTAAGAAGATGACTTCGCGCATATTACTTTGTCATCTGATAGGTCTAACGGCACGCTTGCGGGAGAGTGCCGTCTGGACACGCCTCGCCTACTGCTTGTGTGTTCGTATGGTCGTCTTTTTGTAGGGTCAATAGAGGGTTCAGTCGCAAGGCTAAAATCACTCGGCACTGGCAGAATAACGTGACAGGGTCATTAATGGTGAATCGCCTTTATGCATTGTCCATATTGCGGTAAAGAATTTCAAGCAAGCGACAAAGTCACTCGCTGTCCTTTCTGTGATACTCAAATGGAGATCATACTTCCCCTGAAAACAGAAGCTCAGAAAAATTGTTCTTTTAATCCTTTGCTGTGGGTTGGCTACATAGGTGCGGCTTGCGGCGTTCTACTTTTGCTTGAGGCTGAGTTAGCAGGCTCGGAATTCTTTCTATTTCCCTTGGCAATGATTGTCATACTAATCTTGATTGTGGGCGTAGTGGCATTGGCAAGCGTGCAAAAATCGGCGAAGTGAAAAAAGACTTCTCTCTGTTAGTGTTGTTGGTTCGTTGATTCAGCTCTGTAAGTCTATAGGAATCGACGGTCAGTCTATGAATAGTGCTTCTGCCCGCGCGCGCAGCAGTTAGCACACGCTACTTTCCATTCGGCACAAAAGAAGTCTGCAAAAAAGAAATAGCCAACGTAAACCTAGACAAACTTGCGTAGTGGACGCACTCCATCTAGAGCGGCCTAGTAGAACCCGCATGTTTCGCCCGTATGATTCTCTAGATCAGGGAGTGTGGAACATTCTTCCATAAGGCTTTTAAATGTGTTTCTGCTCAACAGATATCGCTCAAAAAGGAGAGGAGAAAAACAAAAATGCGAAAAGAAATATCATACACACCATTAGTACTTCTACTGATACTAGTTGCTTCAATGTTCACAGTGATCCCAGCAAGGGCCTTCATATATCCAGACGGAAGCACAGACAACTATTCCGAACTGTTCGGGCCGCACGTGGACCAAATGATATTCCAGATGTATGCCACCCAGAATTCCATGTGGCAACAAATGGACTTGGGCAAGATTGACTTATGCGATTGGCCACTGACAACCGCATGGCGTCAGGCATTCGCTTTAAACCCAGATGTTAACGTCGTGAGTGCAGGCGGTGAAGCCGGTTTCTTCACGTTCGACTTCAACATGGACCCCTACCCGTTAGTTCCGGAAAGCACTAGGGATCCTTACCCAAACCCAGTGTACACAACCGCGTCGGGAGGATACACAATGGGCATCCCGCCAATAAGCAGTGACATGAACTTTAGACTGGCATGCGTAGACCTGTTCAACAGAACCCTGTTCAACCAAGTCCTAGGCGCAGCAGGCGTGCCGATACTGACGCCAGTGCCATCCTACATGGGTGGTTACATATGGCCAGCACCAGCACCAGCCCCAGCGCCCAACTATGCTACAGCAGAGGCAAAATTGAATTTGGGACACATCTACCAGACAGATACGGCAGTCAGATACTGGGACTATGACAACAGTGGCCAGACAAACAATCCTCCACAGACCGAAATAGACGCGTGCAAACTGGTAATGACCTATAGGACGAGCTCATACAGGTTCGAGGCTGGTATACAGCTATCCAATGAACTGACAAAAATGAACTTCACCTTCAAATATCTAGCAGCGCTGGATGGTGGACAGAACTATCAGAAGGTCATGTTGGACAAGGACTACCACATTACCACTCTGGGCTGGATATACATCGGGCCAGACCCCGACTATCTCTACGACCTGTACCACGTGACAGCCTTCTATGACGACGCTGCAAACAGCTGCTCCAACACGGCAGACCTGAACGACACAATACTGAACACTCTGGCAGAAGACATCAAATTCGCAATCACACAGCCTGACGCTGTCACCGCTACATTAGCGTGGCAAGCGAGGTTCTGGGCCATAGCTGCCCAAATACCCCTGTACAGTTCAGCACGTTATGGTGCGAACGCCAAATACTACACAGGCGGCGACGATGGAGTCAAGACAACTCCGGACGACGGAGAAAACCAGTTCAGGCTCAAGAATCAAGCAGATCCGACAAGCCGACGTGAGTGGCTTGACTTCTGCAACCAAGCTGGCGTCGGGAGCAACACTTGGTTCAGCTATGTAAACGGCTATCCAAACGGCACCATCTACAGCCCGGAGGGATACGGTCAGAACATGACAATACGCTACGGCTGGAGCGAGAATGGTTATCCAAAACACATCAACCCATTCTACTCAGAATGGTACTGGGACAGCATGGTTCTAGGCGGGATGTACGACACCTTGGGCTACAGAGACCCGTACGACCTGTCACAATGGAAGCCTGACCTAGCCAAGAACTGGACTGTTGGCACGTGGACAGACCCAGCAAGCGGTTTGCAGAAGTCCAAGGTAACTGTGGCTCTTAGGCCTGACGTCTACTGGAACGACGGCACACCCATGACGATAGCAGACGTGGTCTTCAGCCTCGTGGAATCGACTCCACTGCTGATGGCATACGGCAACTCGCCACCATGGTGGTGGCCAACATCAGAACTCGTGAAATCACTGAGCATAGTTGACTCCTACACTGTCGAAATCCTATACGACGTCGCGAGCTTCTTCGCCTTAGGTTGGACCCTTGGAAGCTTCTACATCGTGCCAAAGCACATATGGAAACCATTGATAACGTCAGGTGCAGCTATGAACGCTTTCGCTCCGGACCCGAACTTCGTCGCTTCAGGCCCAATGAGATACTTGAAGATGACCCCGGCGTCAAGCCTCGTGATGGTTGCAAACACGCCAGGCAGAACCGTGACCACAGACCGGCCAGGCGCAGTACCAACGACTTCAACCAAGGGATACCACAACTTTTCCCCAGTCGTCATAGAAATCGACGCGCCAGCGAGGGTCAACATAGCAAGCACGACACAGAAATGGGCCCTCGTTAACAAGACCATTACAATATGGAACAAATGGGTGAAGGAGTACATGAGCGGGTTCAAGTACGTATGGGTAGACGGCAATCCGGAGGTCAATGGAGAATATATCCCCAGTATTCTATTCGGACACGGGGATGTTGAAATGCTGATCAACGAGAACTTGACCGTGGGCAAGCACGTCATAAAGGTTGAGTTTGTCATCAACGATACTGACGGTAAAACGCCACCAGCAAGATGGTTGGGACAAACTATCTCAGAATCGTTCAACGTGTACGTGACGAGGCTTGAAGACATGGCTGGAAGCACCTTCTACAATGACATCGGGTACCCCTTATACCCGTTCAAGACCGAGGTGCCAACCCCAGACTTCAAAGTTGACATGAAAGACATTCGTGAGGCTGCCAAAGCCTTCGGGTCGTATCCAGGGGCGGACAGATGGAATTCAGTCGCTGACATCAACCGTGACTACAAGGCTGACATGAAAGACATCCGCGATATTGCGAAGAAATTCGGCTGGCCATACTAGTAAACCAACATCTCGTACAAGCACTATCCCCCTTTTTTTAATCTTCTTATGGGTTCCAGTTTTGGATAGAAGATAATTCCAGAACACTTAAATGCCTAAAACACACACAGTTACTTTGCTGAAAAGGAAAAAGGAGAAAGGAGAAATTATCATGAAGAGTAAATCATCTAAAGTCATAGCAATGCTTGTCACAACAATGCTTCTTGCTAGCGTAGCTTCGGCTTTTGCAGGTGATCCAAGCGTACCACACAATGCCAATTCTTTCTGGCTTGAGCCAACATCTATGAGTCTGACCACTGCTAACCCAATTCATAAGATCGGCTTCCTCTTCAATGTTACGTTGTTTATGAACACAACTTGGCCTACAGCCAGCTATCAGGTCAAAGTGTACTGTAACACTGCGATGCTGGAATTCGTAGCTGCAGGTTGGACAGGGCCAGGCGCATCAAAAAGCCAATTCTATGAAACACACAGTACCTCGTCCAGTATCGCCCTAGCCAGTGGTTCAATTACGGTAGGCGAAACATTGTTCGGTCAAGATTATGAACCAGGTCCTCACCATGGTAGCTTGGCATGGATTACACTCAACGTTACAGATGAGCCAGGAAAGAACGAAGAGCTATCAAGCGACATTCATATTTCGGATACCCCCGCCCCGAACTCTGAGTCATGGATCGTGTATTTCGACGGCACAACTGAGACATACTACTATCCACCAAATGACGTAATATGTTATGACACGCCATACACCTTCACTTGGGAACCCCCGACGGTTTTCCCACATATGGCTGTTGAACACGACGGCTTCTACGGTGTACCACCACCCTCGCCAGGACCACCAGACACGTGGCCGCTGTATTATGGGCCTTATCCACCGTCAGTGAACGGGTCAGCCTTCAACGTGAAAATCTACATTGAAGACTTACTAGGAGCATGGGGCCTCACCAGTGCCACATTCTGCCTATGCTACAACACGACGGTCATCGACGTGATGGGCGGACTAGCAGACATAACCTTGAACACAGCTGTTTGGAACCCCGCTACAAGCACTATAGCAATCACTCACGGTGATCCAGATGAAATAGATTTCACTGTATTTCCGCAGCCACTGGTAGTCCCGTCAGGAAAGGTATTGGTGGCAACAGTAAATTACACTATACAAAATATTCAGAAATCAAGTCCACCCTACCCGATAGGCTACTACGACTTCAGCAAACTGACCTTCTGCGGCGTCCACCTAGAGGACCATGTAATGCAAATACCCACGGGTACACATAAGGAAGGCGAGGTTAGAATCTTATCCATAGTGGCGCTTCCAATGCCCTCGCTTGAGGTCTCGCCGAAAGACACAGTCCTCAAAACAGAACCCTGTCACACAGTGCTAATTGGAGAAGAATTCGACGTCAACGTTATAGCGAAGAATCTGCATGAAAAATGGTATGTCGTAGCCTACCAGTTCCGACTAAGCTTCGACCCAACATTGCTCGCACTTGTAGGCACAACTGAAGGACCATTCCTAACAGATACAAGATGGAACCTCTACGGCACATTCTTCATAAGCGACGAAGAACCAGCTGGAGGCGGGTTCCCACACCACGTCTGGGCAGGCGGCATTCTACTGCCAAATGACATTGGCGAGTATGACCAAACGATATACCCATCTGCACCGGGACCAAACGTCACAGATCTTGACCCACCCGTAAACCCTGTGCTTGCAACCTTCAGATTCAAAGCTCTAGACCAAGACTGCTTCGGCGGAGTCAACCTCACATGCCAGCTCGACCTATACCCATTCTGGCTACCGTCGGACTGCCACTTCGTTGATGTAGACGGAAACTACATACCTACAGACACGCCGAAAATTGTGAACGGCACATACACAATAATGCCCATGTACCAGTATGGCCGAATAATCGACCTTTACGGCGGAGCAGTAAACCGCGGCTACGGCGCAATACCGTTCCCGGCACCATATGGCGGACAAGGAGTCGGCGGAAACATGGACTTAGTGATACCTCAATCAGTAGTGTATCTATTCGCATACGTGACGTACAACTGCTGGCCAGTGCAATCCAAGGATGTAGGCTACGAAATAGAAGGACCATTCTATCAAGAAGGATGGACTCCAGAAAAACCAATACCCAGAGTTGCCTATAGTGTGAGAAAGTACTCAGCGAGGACAAACGGAACAGGCTTTGCTTCGATTGATTTCCAGATGCCATGGCCATGTGAGAATCCAGAAGGGATGTTCGGAAAGTACAGGGTAACAGCCACAGTTGACATATGCGGCGTAGTAGTTCCGGACGTACTCTGGTTCGACTACTACTACTTAGTAGAAATCACAAAAGTCACAACAGACAAGGACTGCTACGCACATTGCGAAGATGTCGTGGTAGTGATTAACTTCAGGTCCAAGGCCCAACAGCCCTATCCGGTGCTACTTGCTATAGCAATCCAAGACGAGCTTAAAACCGCTTTTGCCTTTGCGACGATAGATACAAGCGTCGAAGGTGCACAGTTCTGCCACTGGAAGGAATACGAAGCAACCGCAACCCTACACGTTATGAAGTGGGCATTTGCAGGAATCGGCCACATATACGTGAGCGCCTTTGACTGCGATCCAAGCGACATCAGCCCGATAACAGGACAGCACGGAGCACCTTGGTGTCCAACATATGGCCTAGGATGGCCACTAGACCCGCAAACAGGAGAACCAGTACCACTACCTGAAATCTGCATATTCCCATTCGCAGCGCCGCTAACAGTTTCCATAAGTCCTGAAACTATTACACTAAACGCTACTAAACATGAGAACACAACATTCACAGCTACAGCATCTGGTGGCTTACCATTCGAAGTATTGCCAGGTCCAAGTCTGCAGTACGGCTATAACTGGTTCTTGAATGAAACGTACCAGTACGGAGTGATGGGTGAGACCAGCACATTCTTCTTCAACGCCACAGGCAAAACACCAGGCGTCTACGAACTTCGAGTCGCAGTAGAAGACTCCATTGGCATCTGGGCGATATTCATAGCCAAAATCACCGTCGTAGCATAACCGCTGCAAAAACTCTCCAATTCCCCCTTTTTATTCTGATAACATTTTAATCGGCACATAACATAGCCTAAAAAGTAGTGTAGAACTAGTTTCCATAAGACTTATTTGAAGGAGTCTTCATAAATATGTCAATGAGGTAATAAGTATGCGTTTATCCCGAAGAATTCCCAAACTAGCTTGCCTTATCATCCTATTAACAATCCTCGCACTTCTAAGTAACATACTGCCATTGATGCAAAGCCAAGAAACCGTCCTCAGCCCCTCACTGCAGGTAACTGCGAAAACAGACAAAGAATCTTACCTACTAAGACAAAAAGTAACCATAGAAGGAAACATAACCCAGGATGGAACACCAGCCACAGACCTAGTAGTAATAATTCAAGCCGAAAACCCCATCGGAACGCGAGTCGCCTACCGAACCATATCGGTTGGAAACTCAACGCAAATCTGGCCAATAAACATAATGAACCTATATCTAAAGGACATGAGCAACAACCCAATAAACACCGCAAAAATAGACACACTAATCCAAGCTGGCATAACAATACAAAATTGGCAAATGACCTCAAGACAAGTGTGCGCAGCAATAACGGTTTTCGAGGCGAACATGGTACCCCTGCAAGTAGGCTTCTGGAGTGGCACACTTTCCCCCCAAGAAACAATATCGCCGAAATTCTCAATATATGTTGAGAAGTGGGCATGTACGGGAAAAGCCTTGATAGCAGGCAATGTATACAGTAAAGAACCGAAAGATGGCGGAATGGCTCTAAGCCCTGAAAAAACAGCATACTTCTGCATAAGCAAAACCCAACAAGGACTACTGGAATATCCAGAGCTCCCACCCCCACCACCCCAAACAACACCAGGCATCTACAACACCGACATCCGAATCTCACCAGAACCTATAGCAGGAGAATACAAACTCTACATAAGAGCCCAAAGCAGCTCCACAATAATAGCCTCAACATCAACCACATTTAACGTTCAAAACAGCGCAGGATATCCGCCGCAAGCTTCCTTCGCATTCTGGCCAGCAAAGCCATACGAAAACATGACGATAGACTTCGACGCATCGTCTTCAACGGGAGAAGGCTTCAACGACATGATAACAAGCTACAAATGGGACTTCGGAGACGGACCACCAACAACAAAAACAAACCCAACAATTACCCATGCATACCAACAAACAGGAACATTCATTGTCACTCTAAACGTAACCGACAACGAAGGATTATGGAGCACCACATCCAAACCAATAACCACATACCCAGAATTCGGTCCAACAGCAAACTTCACATGGAGCCCAGAAACTCTACTCATAAACGAGACAGCAACCTTTGACGCATCCAATTCAACAATAGGCTGGAGCAAATCCGCAGGAGAATTCAGCCCCATCGTAAGCTACACATGGAACTTCTCAGACGGTACAGGGCAAATAACCGAAACCACCCCAACAATCTATCACAACTTCACCCAACCAGGAAACTACACAGTGGCGTTATCAGTCCTCGATGAGGTAGGTCGAACCAACTCAGTATCAGCATTAGTACAAGTTCTAAACGCAACACTCAAAGCCTACGACTTCGACGGCAACCACAAAATCGACATGAAAGACATCCGAAGAGTAGCAAAAGCGTTCGGAAGCTACCCCGGAGATCCAAACTGGGATCCAGTAGTTGACGTCAACGGCGACCACAAAATCGACATGAAAGACATCCGCCCAGTTGCCAAAAACTTCGGACAAGACCCGTAACTTTCGCTCTCTCTATCTTTCCCTCAAACACGTTCTAAAATTCACAAAAATCAGTCTAGAACATAATTCCAAAATCCTTAAGAAGACGGCTTCTACTAAGATATCGCTTATAGGAGAAAGAAGATGTACAAAGAAAATAGGAAATCGTTAGGTTTCTTTTTAATTGCAATAATACTAACACTTACAACAATCGCAACAACAAATGCGCCCCACGCATTTGCAGAACCAGCCCCAACACTTCTAATAAAACCTAGCAGCATAATCAACGCTTCTTTAGCGCCAGGAACAACACTCATAATCAACGCAAGTGTCATCGACATCACCGACCTCACAACATGGCAGGTTAAGATATATTTCAACGCATCACTCCTAAACTGCACAAACGCATGGTATCCCACCGACTACGTCTTCGCCGGCAAATCCACCGTGCCAGTCATCCCTGTAATAAATAATGTGCTTGGTTACGTATCCCATGGTTGCACTCTTATGATTGGTGCAACGGGATTTACCGGAAGCGGAACCTTATGTCAAATCGAATTCAAAGTCTTAAGCCGCGGGAATTGCTCTCTACTCTTTTCAAGACCTTATGGTGGAGACACCTTCCTCTGGGACTCCAACGACGTAGACATCGCAGTTGACATCCAAGACGGCTACTTCGACAATAGAGAAGCTCTTCCAACATACACATTAACCATAACTTCAGCCGCTGGCGGAACAACCAACCCCTCACCAAGCTCCTACTCCTACACTCAAGGAACAGTCGCCACAGTTACCGCAATCCCAGACGCGGGATACATCCTTGACTATTGGGAATTAGATGGTTTAAATGTAGGAGATGTTAACCCAAAAGCAGTCACGATGGACTTAGATCACACATTAAACGCCGTGTTTACTGAGACACTAGTGGAAGGAACCAAACTTTGCGTGGATCCTCCAAAAATCGTCAACGCATCAATGGGACCTTCATCGACCTTCTCAATTAACATAACGATTGACAATGTCGCAGACCTACATATTTGTGAATTCAACCTCACATACGACACAAATATCCTGTCATGGATGTCTGTTGAGATGTTTAAAGTTCAAGATCAAACTCCATCATCCAAGGTTATCTGCGACGATGAAGCAGGATATGTATGGGTCAAACTCACGTATCCAAGTTCAATCACAACAGATCTTCCACTTGCCTTAGTGAGAATAAAATTCCACGTTGACGCAATGGGAGCAACACTTCTAGACTTGAACGACACTAAACTCACCGATCCAGTGGGCCAACCAATACCCCACAGTGCAATAGGCGGCTTCTTCGCAACACTCATTCAAGACCTAGTAATAACAAATGTAGTTGCATCTCATAACTGGGTCTACCAAGGCCAATTGGTCAACATTAACGTAACTGTCAAGAATCTGGGAAACCAAAAGGAATCCTTCGACGTGAAAGCATACTATGACACTGGGCTCATCGGAACCCAGCATGTCACAGACATGGCTCCCACTATGGAAGCCACCTTAACCTTCACATGGAACACTTCCTTAGTTGCACCATGTCATAATTACACAATAACTGGAGAAGCCACCATACTCCCCTATGAGCTGAATACAGCCGATAACACCTACATAGACGGCAAAGTAAAAGTCAGGTTTGTAGGAGACCTAAATGGGGACAACAAGGTTGACATGATAGACCTACGTGGAATAGCGTTAGCCTTCGCATCATATCCAGGCCATCCAAGGTGGAACCCTGATGCCGATATAGATCAAAGCGGTTTCGTTGACATGCGCGATATTCGATTAGCCGCGAAAAATTTTGGAAAAGGTTGTACTTAGTAACCGTGTTGCTATCCCCTTTTTTATTTTGGGAAAACTTTAAAAGTTAACATCGCTCATATAAAAGAGTTAAAAATGTGAGAGTGAAAAAAACATTGAAAATAAATGTGAAAAACGCCCCAATAGCATTCCTTGGCATCGCAATTATTTTACTGAATGTGTTTCCTGCCTATGCAAACGGACCAAGCGAGCCCCATAATGCAGACGCTATGTGGGTTGAGCCATCTTCTATTGACTTAAGAGGAGTTTCAGTAGGTCACCTATTCAACATAACCATAGCTGTCAACATCACTAGTACCGAGGAGGTAGGTACATGGCAAGCGAAAGTTTTGTTTAACTCTACATACTTATATGCTGTAAAAGCAGGCTACACCGGTGTTGGCAAAAGCAACTGGTTCAAGGATTTCAGCACTATGCCAGTAGACCCAATTATCAATAATGTAGCAGGATCTGTGCTTCACGGTGAATCATTGATAGGTGCAGCGCAGCCAAGTCCTGGTGCAGATACCCTCTTTTGGATAGAGTTCAACGTAACAGCTGTTTCAACCGAGTTTTTAACCCTCGTATTCAACATGACCGCAACATATGCGACGGAAGATACTTTCATAGGTGATGGTATTTATTATACGTTTACCCCGTACGACGGCATCGCCATTATACCTGAATTTTCATCGCTTATACTAGTGTCGAGTTTAATGGTCCTAACACTTGTCGCTGTCGCTCTTAATAAGAAAAGCATTCCGAAACCCAAAGTCTATCAAACAGAAACAAGCAACTAACCTTTTTTTCTTTTTGTCAAACTTCCCAAAATGATGCAGAAACACATCATCCCGCACAAGCATCCAAGAGTTGATTCAGTACTTGAAGCTGATGTTTGGTTTGAACTAGCTGTTGTAATAGAAATCTTGGGTGCAGAAATTACACTTAGCCCAATTCATACATGTGCTACAGATGTTATTCGCGCAGGAAGCGGGCTTGCCATTCGGTTCCCGAGGTTTACAGGAAACTATAGGCTTGACAAGGCGGCTGAAGACGCAACAACAGTAGAAGAAATTGTTGAAATGTATAAGAGTCAACTCAAAATCGCGGAATAGTAAACTCATGGCTGGTCTTGAGAAAATATCATGCCATGAGGGGTCGTTGACAGTTCTTCTAACACACTCTTGAATACTAGAGGATTCTGAAAAAGAAGCAGTTATGCTCTCTTGTCTTATAGAACAAGGTATCACAAAATTTAAAAGAGGACAACCACTGAATATAATCTGCCATAGAACTGCCTAAACTCGGGTTCTGTGCTCTAGAAATTGATGGGAGAAGGGACCATGAAAGAGAAGATAATCTGTGTTTTGATGTTAACATTAATTCTCACAAGCACATTAGGCATGGCGTTTGTCATAAAGCCGTCATTTGCAGAGGGCGGCGAGAACAGCATTTCCAGCAAGGACTTTATGGAGAAGAAGGACGAAGCGACCTTATCAGATGAAGCCACCAAGCCATATACAGAACAAGAGAAGACTTCACAGAGTTCCAGTCAAACTTCGAGAAATAGTGAAGATAAATGGAACTTCAACGACACAAGCGAGTGGGCCAAGTTCGCCTACTTAGATGGCAACAGGACAAGATTGATAGTTGGTGCTGTCAACGATAATCCTGCCAGTTTGGCCGAACTGGAGAAAATCGCGGCCAAATACGATGCGGAATTTGTTAGCAACGTCTCCATTGGAGGTCAAGTTAGAGCAGTGGTGGTTGAGCTTTCGTTGGCGTCAGTAACCGCTTTCGTGGAAGACATACGTGCTCTGGATTTGGCGAGTTACGTAGAGCCCAATATGAAGGTTCAAGCCCAGCTTCTTCCGAACGACCCATACTGGACGTATCAGTGGGGACCGCAGAAGATAGAGGCAGATTGGGCATGGAACACAACAGTGGGCGATCCTTCGGTTCTTGTGGCGGTTGTCGACACAGGCATCGACTATTACCACCCTGACCTTGCGGCAAACTATGTGCCTTTGGGTTACGATTGGGTTAACAGGGACGCGGACCCAATGGATGATCATGGACATGGGACTCACTGTGCCGGCATAATTGCAGCCGTCTCGAATAATGGCGTAGGAATAGCAGGCTTGGCTCAAGTCCGAGTTATGGCTGAAAAAGTTCTAGACAGCAGTGGCGGGGGCACTTGGGATTCGGTGGCCAACGGAATCATAAACGCAACCGATAGCGGGGCCAACATAATCAGCATGAGCTTGGGAGGGTATGGCGACAGCGAACTAGTGCATGAGGCCGTTAAGTATGCTTATAATGCTGGAGTATTGGTGATCGCAGCTGCAGGAAACGACAATACGAACGTGAAGTTTTATCCCGCAGGCTATGACGAAGTCATCGCTGTGGCAGCAACAGACCAGTATGACAATAGGGCTGGGTTTTCAAACTGGGGAGACTGGATTGAACTTGCGGCGCCTGGCGTTGATATTTATTCCACGGTTCCTTGGGGCTATGAATCTTGGAGCGGCACTTCCATGGCTACACCGCACGTTTCAGGCGTGGCTGCCCTTGTGTGGAGCCGATATCCAAGCAAGACAAGAGACTGGGTTAGGCTGTGGCTACGGTATGCTGCTTACGACTTGGGAGACCCAGGCTTCGACGCATATTACGGGTACGGAAGAGTAAATGCCAGAGAAGCTGTTGAACAGACTCCGCCAGACCATGAACTGATAGCTTATGAATGGAGAACCCCGCCCTACGTAAAACTTGGAGCTACAGGGATCATAAACGCAACCATACTTAACTTTGGAGAAGAGAACGAAACAGGCGTTGCAGTTCAACTTCTGGCAAGCGACACCATGGTAGCCTTTACAATTATAGACTTTCTAGCCAGTGGGGACTCGACAACAGTCAGTCTTGCGTGGAATCCAGTAGCTGAGGGACTATACAATGTCACACTTTACGTCGTGCCAGTGCCTGGCGAAACGAGCTTGGAAAACAATGGGTTCTCGGAGTCTATTTATGTCGGATTTCCCGTGAAAGCTGCTGTGTTGCATTCTGCTGGCAATGTGTATAGCGACATCATCACCAATTGGCAAGTGCTGACTAATGAATGGTATCTGTTTGGCGACACAATGGTCTACATTGACTATACAACTTTAAACAAAGAGGGGATCACTTACGAGGACATAGTCGCCACTGAAGCAGACGTTTTGATTATTTCATGCGCATACGATCCATATGCAGGTTGGCAGTTTACAGACTCTGAAATTGAAGCAATAACGCAATATGTTCATGAAGGGCACGGGCTAATAGCCACGGCCGGAACGCTTTACTACATGGTTCCAAACAACAACAAGCTGGCGCCGCTGTTTGGACTAAGCGAAACAACCATGTGGAGTGGAACGGGAACAGATCTCCTGCATCTATTGAACACAACCCATCCTATCTTCGCGAATGTTCCAAACCCGTTGATTTTCCGACAAGCCGGAACAGCACTTCCTTACGATGGACGTTGGGATTCAAATGAATTGGTGGGCGGCAAATATCTTGCACTTGGACATTTTCAGGAAAGCGCAGTAGTTGTGTACCGAGGCCTAGTGTACATTTCTCCGTGGCTTGAAGTCATTCCACCATATTATCACCATCACTTACAGCTACTCTACAACGCCATAACATGGTCACGATATCAGAAACCGCAACATGAACTTGCAGTATCTTTGGAAGCTCCAAAACGCCTTAACCCGGGTGAACCCACGCTACTAAACGCGACTGTCTTTAATAGAGGACGAAGTGACGAATCGAGTGTTGTGCTACAGCTATTTGTTGATGGTTTATTGGTCGACTCTGTGACTATAACAGATTTATTGGTTGACTCTTCCTACACATTCAGCCATCTGTGGACTTCAATTGTTCAGGGCGTGTATAACGTCACGGCTTACGCGCCGCCCATATCTGGAGAAGAGTTTACAGAAAACAACATCAGTGAAAAGCAAGTCCTGGTATTATTGATCGCTACAAAAAGTGTTCTTGTCTACGCAGATGACTATGCGATTGCACCTTCTTCGAGGTATGTTATCGTTGCCTTGGACAACCTAGGGATTGACTACACCTATTACTCTGATGATCCTGGAGGATTCGCCGTAGCATTAGTAAGCCAGCCTTGGGACCTAGTCGTAGTTGACCACTGCAACT
>Ga0315274_10001628_pt1 | contig 34326 bp, 34 predicted proteins | sample YL17G02_20_MG_FD_203700 | JGI IMG/M metagenome (GOLD analysis project Ga0315274, IMG submission 203700) | Sediment microbial communities from Yellowstone Lake, YNP, Wyoming, USA - YL17G02_20 | ecosystem: Environmental > Aquatic > Freshwater > Lake > Sediment | place: USA: Wyoming | collected...
TTCAAGAGGATGAAACTCATTTCTGAGATCAACATCTACCAGCGCGACCTTTTTGCCGGTTGCGGCATAGGCGCGGGCCAACTGGAGGCTCAGGAACGTTGTTCCCGCATTGCGGTCAGGGCTCGTCAGCAGGATGCTCTTGAGGCTTCTTTCCAGGTCCAGGCACTGGATGTTCGTTCGAAGCGTCCGGGTCTCCTCCAGGATCCTGGCCTGCTCGCCTGGCTCCTGTTTGAGATCCCCTGGCTTGCCGGAAGTGACCTGTGGGATCTCACCGAGCACCGGTTTTTCCAGCAGCGTCGAAAGCTCGTCTTTCGATTTAACGCTCGCGTCCAGGTGTTCGAGCAGAACGGCTGCCCCGAACCCCAGTATCAGCCCCAGGAAACCGCCGATTATCCCATTGCGCAAAGGTCTGGGCGAAGCCGGTGATGATGGATTCAACACCGCCGGTTCAACTTGCTTTATCTTGTAAGTGACATCTTTTCCTTCCGTCTCTCGCAAAAAGGCCATAAGGGACTCAGCCACGGCATTTGCCATCTTCTTGGCCATCTGCCGGTCTCCTGCATTGGCGCTTATCTCGATAAGCTGGGTGTCGGCCAGGACCTGGCTGCTCACGGATTTTTTAAATTGGAGGACAGTTTTTTCATGGTTGACCATCTTAGAGGCTCTCTCGAGAACAGGCCTGGAGGGTATGATCTCCTTGATAGTATTGATGGTCAGAACCACCTCTCGGGGTATCTGGATACCGGGGTACTGATCGATAAACTGCGCCAATACTCCATATCTGGGTTGAGTCTGGGTGACCATCAGCGTGGTGGAAGCCTTATAGACAGGCTTTTGCATATAACTGAAACCAAGCGTTGCGGCGAGGATCACCACTGGGACGCCAAGTATTACAAGAATCCGCTTCCTGATGATCGCCAGGTAATCTTTCAGTTCCATAAAGGCGTTGCTCCTCCCCTTCAACCCGATTAGGGTATTTTTTCATAATGACACAGTTCAGGCAACATCGGCCTGCGGACTATTGATCAAGGCTGATCACCATCTCACTGGCCAGTTGTTGCTTCCCGTTCGCCTGCCCGATAGAATCGACACGGCAGCAACAGATCGACGGTGCTTGTAGTTACATGAACTCCGGAAAGGAAGGGCAGCACCTGTTTGTGATGGTCAATTAAGAGCTATAGCTATCCCAAATAGAGGCATTTGACATTGAACGCCGTTCACCTACTGGGAAGAGACTGATGTATCGGCTCCAGGAGTTAGTTTCAGACAAGAAATTGATCAAAATAGCAATAGACGCAACTGCAGTTGGTTTCAGTTTCCTTCTTGCGCTAGCTCTTCGCTTTGAATTCGTTATCCCACAGGAATACCGTGCGCACTTCTTGCCAGCAATACCTGCTATTGCACTGTTATACCTTCTTGGCAACTACATAATGAGGATATATTCAGGACACTGGAAATATGCCAGCTTCGATGAGCTTATATACCTCGTGAGCGCTGCTACTTTATCCACAGTCTTACTGGTGGCGGCAGTATTATCGATCCCCGGCGTAAGGAAATACGTGCCCGTATCGGTGGCGGCGATAGGAGGGGTGCTCTCCCTCTTCACTATGGCCTTCGTACGGCTACAATTCCGTTTTCTAAGCGAGAGGAAGCTGCGGCGGGGTGAGCGGGGAAGTAAAAAAGTGCTTCTGATAGGAGCCGGGGAAGCCGGTGAGATGGTGGCGCGCGACATGCTGCGACTTCGGGAACACGACTATAGTCCGGTCGGTTTCGTTGATGATGACCCGCGAAAACGTAATCTGGTGATCCAGGGTGTACCTGTTCGCGGTGGAAGAGAAGAGATACCAAGAATAGCCAAGGAACACGATGTAGACGAGATATTCATCACCATGCCATCGGTAGCGGGTGAGAAGATAAAAGAGATGCTTCCTTACTGTGAAGTGACAGGCGCGCAGATAAAGATACTGCCGGGTATCTTCTCGATGATGTCAGGCGATATAGGGGTCGCCGCGGTACGCGAGTTGAGGCTGGAAGACCTCCTCGGGCGCGAGCCGGTCTCAACAGACGTTGCTTCTATCTCCGCTTACGTCAAAGACAGGGTGGTCATGGTCACCGGCGCCGGGGGTTCCATCGGCTCGGAACTGGCTCGCCAGCTCTGCTGCGTAGGCCCCAGCAAGCTCCTGCTCCTGGACAACGACAGCACCCGCCTCTACGAGCTGGAGTTGGAGATGGCGCGCCATACAGCGGCGTGCCCCGGGGAGGTCGTGGTCGCTGACATACGCGATGCCGACAGGCTCGAGGCCGTCTTCAGGTGCCACCAGCCCCAGGTTGTCTTCCACAGCGCGGCCTTGAAGCATGTCCCCTTGATGGAGTTCCACCCTGGCGAGGCGGTCAAGAGCAACGTCATGGGAACGCGAAACCTGGCACGGCTGGCAGGCAAGTATAACGCGGAACGCTTCATACTGATCTCCACGGACAAGGCCGTGCACCCGGCAAGCGTCATGGGGGCCACCAAGCGTGTGGCCGAGCTGCTCATCAAAGGCTCCAACGGGAGCGATGGGACGCTGTTCACCTCGGTGCGGTTCGGCAACGTGCTCGGCTCTCGCGGAAGCGTGGTGCCGCTGTTCCAGAAACAGATAGAGGAAGGCGGGCCGTTGCTGGTCACGCATCCCGAGGTCACACGCTACTTCATGACAATCGAGGAAGCGGCCGAGCTTGTCATACAGGCGGGCGCCTACACCGAGGGCGGCGACGTCTTCATCCTGGACATGGGCGAGCCCGTGCGCATAATCGACATCGCTAACCAGATGGTGCGCCTGCTGGGTAGAGGCAAGGACATCGAGATCCGCGTGACGGGGCTTCGCCCAGGGGAAAAGCTGGAAGAGCGGCTGCTGTTCCAGTCAGAGGAGATGCTCCCGACCCCGCATCCGAAGATCAACAAAGCGGTTCATGATTTCGACCTGCCGCGGGATTTCGAGGCGCAGGTCGACGCTCTGATAGAGGCGGCGGTGGGGGATGATGGGGATGATGTACGCGGCCTGCTGTCGGGCTTGCTGCCGAGTTATCAGCCTGGCGCGGTAAAGGCTGCGGAGAAACCTGACGCGAAGGAGCCCGTATTGAGGCTCGTTGAGTAAACCCGCACACCGCAGCGTGCGAATACTCTGGATGCCTGGATGAACGTTCTCTTCACTTGCCCTGGAGCAGAGTGAAACCCTGGCGGTTTCGGTCAAAAGGGCTCCGGCGAACGAGCCGGTAAGAAGACCGTGGTATATGGAGCAGTTCAGTTGACAAAACAGGTGGAAAAGACGGAAGCGGCCAGGCAGGAATCGTACCCCGCCCTGACGGTCACGCTCATTGTCCTCGCGACGGCACTCCCCATCATCGTGTTGCCGGGGGGTTACCTCGGGTTCGCGCCTGTTCGCCAGTGGCTTCTCACTTCGATGTCGCTGCTCGCAGTGGTCATCCTGGTTGCCTACTGGCTGAAGCGCAGGAGAGTGACTCTACTCCTGACCGGGGTGGAAATCCCCTGGGCGGCGCTTCTTCTGGTGTTGTTGATCAGCACTTTGCTCTCCAAATACATGGTGACCAGTATCTGGGGGTCGTTCTCTTTTCGGGAAGGCCTCGTCTCGTGGGCCGCGTACTTCATAGTGTTTTTCCTCGCCGCACAGGCGTTTCGCGAGAAGCGCAACTGCAGCCGCCTCGTCCGTATGCTCAAGTACGCTAGCGTAGTAATCGCAGCTTACGGGATCCTCCAGTTCGCCGGCGCGGACCCGCTGAAATCCCTGGTGCCGTCTTTCCAGGGCAAAGCATCTTCTTTCCTCGGCAGTCCCGTCTACCTCGCGGGATATCTCGTCCTGGTCGCGCCCTTGTTCCTGTGCCTGGCCGCCAACCCTGAAGCTCCGAAGAAGGAGCGACGGAGCAACATTCTCGTATTCGTGTTCTTGATGATTGCAGTCGTCCTGACAGCCTCAAGGGCAGCATGGATAGCTCTGGCGCTTGTCGTCGCGCTTGTGGTATCCTACGCGCTTTTTAAACGGGGAAGAACGGCTGTCAAGGCTTTGCTCGTCGGTTTCGGCGGGGTGCTGGTTGTAGTTGTCGTCATCTTCGGTCTTGCTTCAGGTGTTTCCGGCGAGTTCAGAAAGAGAGCGTTCTCATCGGCGGAAAATATACTGACAAAAGATTCCATAAGAACGAATACATTGTTTAGAGCGTTCTCTGTGATAGCCAGTAAGCCGTTACTTGGACACGGCCTGGGAACCTACGAGTTCGTTTTCCCGGCGCACATAGATGTCTCCTGGGAGAAGAACAACAGTCATGACCCGCTTCCCGACGACCCGCAAAACATCATTCTCGGCATCTCCGCTTCCGCCGGTCTGGCCGGGCTCGCAGTATTCGTCTGGCTCATGTTGAGCATATTCGCGCAGGCCGTAAAACGGATGGTCCAGGCAGACAGGCAAACGCGATACCTCCTGGGAGGTTTCCTGCTGGGAGGTCTGGGCTACCTGGTACATCTGCTTTTCCACTCCAGCATCATCGCGACCACTGCGCTGTTCTGGATTTTCGTCGGCTGCGCTCTGAGCATGCCGCTTGTCGGAACGAAAACGCAGGAACAAGAGGAAGAAGCTGTCGAGGAGCCAGTGACCCCGGCTACCGAGCGCAGAGAAAAACTTGCGAGACGGGTTAAAGAGATAAACATCCCACCAGACCGACCGGGAAGGCTCGTCCTGGCGTGGTTGGGTCTGGGTGCCGCCCTGTTAATGTACGGTGCTTCAGTTGTATTCCTTATTCGTCCGGTAATCGCAGATGTTTACCTCCGAAAAGACCGACCGGGAAGGCTCGTCCTGGCGTGGTTGGGTCTCGGGGCCGCCCTGTTACTGTGCGCTGCTTCAGTTGTATTCCTTATTCGTCCGGTAATCGCAGACGTAGACCTCAGAAAAGCCATGGACAATTCAGCGTCAGGGAAGCAGATGATTGCCGCCCAGGACGCCTCGCGCGCGGCATCCCGGGACACTCGTTATGGTTTCGCAAGGCTGGTTGAGGGGCAGGTGCTCTTAAAGAAGGCAATCGCGACCGAAAGCCCCGACCTGTTCAGGAAAACAGAGGAGAAGCTGGGTGCTCTCGTCAAGGACTACCCCGACTGGGAGACCGCCGCGACCGCCCTGGGTTACGTCTACCTCACGGATTTTGAGTCCTGGGCGAAACGCCCATTGCCCGAGAAGAAGGAACTGGTTACTAAGGGGAGGCGAGTGTTCGAGGCCATTGTCAAGCGCGACCCTGAATATGCCGATGCCCAGGTCAAGCTGGCGAGGTTCGAGTTGTATTCGACCTTCTATGACAATGCGTTGAAAAGGCTCAAAAGGGTGATCGAGCTCAAGCCCAACTGGCCGGAGCCTTATACGGTCGCCGGCAACTGCTATCTCTGGAAAGGAAAGGGCAAAATAGCCTCCAGGTATTTCCAGAAGGCACAGGAGCTCTCCTCCGCACCTTCGCCCTAGGAGCCCCGACCAGAAGAAATACGAGCTGCCTCTCTTATGCAATGCGGTCTGGGCCTTTTTTACGTCGAGTCAAGCGAGCAGTAGTACAAGTTTTCAGATAAACAGGAAGTCGATGGCATGGAACATGTGATCTCCAGCGAGCGCAACTACACGATGGACATCACCCCGATGGTTACCATTGTGCTTCCCTGCTACAACTACGCCAAGTACCTTTCAGGGGCCGTGTCATCTATCGCAAAGCAGACCTACAGGGATTTCGACGTCATAATCGTCAACGACGGGAGCACGGACAACACGCTTGAAGTGGCCCGCGAGCTCCTCGAGAAGTACAGAAGCAGACTGAATATTACGCTCATCGACCAGGAGAATCAGGGTCATCCGTCGGCGACAAGAAACACTGGTTACTCATTCGCTAAAGGTAAATATTACTTCGCCCTTGACGCTGACGACATGATTAAACCCGAGTATGTGACCAGGGCCATCGAGATGTTCGAAAAATACCCCGATGTTGACATCGTTTATCCCGGCTACCAAGCCTTTGGTGGCTCAGACTGGTTCCACATTCCTCCTGATTTTGATTTTGATAGCCTTAAGTATTGGGACTATATCCCGTATTCTGCCGTTCTCAGAAGAGAGGTTTACGAACGAGTCGGGGGTTATGACACCAGCCCCTCTCTTCGAATAATGGAAGACTGGGATTTCTGGCTGAGGGCTTACAGGGAAGGCTTCAAGTTCAAGCCAATAAAAGAAGCGCTCCTTCTGTATCGAACCCACCGCAGAAGCTTGCATACCTCACAAAAGAATTGGCCTTCTTTTGCCGCCAGCATCAGGCTCAACAATTTGTCCCTGTTCGATGAGTTCGACATCGAGTGGGCCAGGAGAATCCTGGACAGCGCTGAGATCAAACCGTACGAAGGCAAGAAGATACTTTTCATCGTGGACCATTTCCCACCAGACGTTGGTGGGGCCGAGAAGTTCGCGATGGAGTTGGGGATAGAGTTCGCAAGACTCGGTTTTTTAGTTGACGTCGCCACATTGAGTCTGAACAGGGGTTTCTATTACTGCAACGGGCTTAACATCTTCGAGTTCGAATACGAGGTAGGACCGTATGTGCCCGACGAGAAACCGGAGTTCGACAAGCTACGGGAGTTCGTTGAGAAAGGTGACTACGACCTTATTCTAATAAAGGGTGGAATTCGCAATTGGGCTATATGGTCGCTCGATGAGCCCGAGAAGTATCCGACAGTGTTCGTACCCATGATCAACAAGGAATCAGTTGGTTTTCTCAATGTTGATGAAAAGGCCAGAAAGAAGCTCGTCGAACGCCTGAAGAGTGCGAAATCGGTAATAAGCCTGACCAAATCCGGCCATGATGCTGAGTTCTATCGTGAGAACGACATACCTTTCAATGTCATTCCGAACGCTGTTAACTTCGTGTCCCCCACAGTTGATTTCAGAAAAGAGATGGGGATACCCTCTGACACCAAGGTCCTGCTTTGTATTGCCAGCTACTACGAGGTCAAGAACCAACTGTGGCTGGTCGAAAGCCTGAGGCACGTGCCTGGCAACTGGGTCCTGGTGACCATGGGCCGTGTGATGAATCAAGATTACTACCACCAGATCCTGAGCGAGGTGAGAGACGACGGCAGGTTCCTTGTTCTTCACCAGCAGAGCAAGGGCATCGTTGCGGCTGCCATGGAACAGGCGGACCTGCTGCTGCTGCCGTCTCAGGCCGAGGTCTTCGGCAGGGTGGTGCTGGAGGCGATGAGCCACAGGCTGCCGTGGATTGCTTCGACCAACTGCGCCGGCCTGAAGGAGGTAAAGGGCGGTAACCTGGCTCAACTGGAGTGCAAGGTCGACGAAGGAGCAGCCGCTCTCTCCACAAAAAGAGGCGAGGCTGTTCAGGGCGCCAGAGCTCTCCAGAGCCCTTTTGTCAAAGAACTCCGCAGCCTCCTCTCCGATCCCACCGAGCGGGAGAGGCTGGGAGAAGAGGGCTACCGGCAGTGGAAAGACAGCTACCAGTGGAACGATTTCGTTGGACGGTATCTGGATGCGGCCGGGCTCGAACCGGACCCCGGCTGCGCCGTCGACTTAAGAAGAAACACGATGGACACCGAACCCGCGATGCCCGAATACATCGAGCTAGTGCGTTCGGAAAAGAGAGAACGCCCCCTGGTAAGCGTGATACTGATAACCTGCGAGCGCCCCGAACAGTTGAAGACCGCCATAAGGAGCGTGCTCGACCAGATCTACGAGAACTTTGAGGTCATGGTCGTAAACGACGGTGGAATGGACGTATCGGGCATCATAAAAGAGTTCGATGATGAGAGAATAATCTACCGCCGCAACAAGGAGAACCTGGGTCCGGCCGCATCGAGGAACGCCGCCATCAGCAAAGCCCGTGGCAAGTACATCGCTTACCTGGATGATGACGACATCTACTACCCGACACACCTGGAGACGCTGGTTGACGCCCTTGAGTTCTCGGAAGAGCCGGTGGCGTACACAGACGCCTACTTCGTTACCATGGTCTGGGAAAGCGGTCAGTGGCACCGCAAGAGCAAGGACCTGCGGTACTCCGAGGATTTTACCAGGGATACCCTCTTCGCCAGTAACATCGTGCCCATCAACTGCGTGATGCACGACGCGAAGCTGTTCGTGGAGGTGGAAGGCTTTGACGAGAGCCTTTGGTTGCTCGAGGACTGGGACCTTTGGATCCGCATGGCCCAGCGCTGCGACTTCAGGCACATTAAGGAGATCACCTGTGAGGTAAGCAGCAGGGCGGACAAGAGCCATATGATCAATGCCAGGATAGACGATCTGCCGCTGGTGACCAGGACCATCAACGACAAGTACGACGGCCTGGTGTACAGGGCCAGGGACAAGGTAAACAAGAACATGCTGGCCTTGCTGGCAAGGTTCGAGATCATGAGGAACTTCTCGGTGACCGACGCGCTGAAACAACTGGAGAACGCGCTTGATGATTACGCAGAGAACCCCAGGCTGGAGTACATCTGCGCGCAGATCTACCGCGGTGAAGGGGATCGGGAAAAAGCGAAGGAGCACCTCGAAAGTTGCCTGAAGCTTGACCCCGGCCACAAGCTAGCCAGGAAAGACCTTGTCGAAGTGGACCAGGAGCTGGTTGAAACGGGTGGCAAGGCATCCTCGATCGCGCAACTGCCGGATGCGGAGATCGAGCAGATGCCTGAGAGGGAGCCTTCGGAGGAGCGGGGCCGCATCCCGATCGTTGTACCCGTATCCCACCGCGAGGATGACACGCGAGCGATGTTCAAACAGCTCGACACGGTGACCTGCAACTACTCTTTGATAATTGTAAACGACGGTTTCGATGACCCCGATTTCCTTAAAGGGCTCGATCCGAGGTACTACATCGAGAACACGGTCGAAGAGGGAATAGTGCACTCGATCAACAAGGGTATCGAACTCTTGAACGCGGATTATATCGCCGTCCTGCGCAGCGATGTCCTTATCAACGAAGTGGGCTGGCTCGACAACGTGGTTCACTTCATGAGGCAGAGGCCCGACGTCGGCCTGGTGGGGCTTTCCGGCAGGCACAGCATTACAGAGAAGGGGATTCCCGACCTGATGACCCCCGTATCCAATCTGCGCGGGCACCCCGACAGCTACAAGCCGACCTTGAGGTTCACGGAAGTCATCGCTATCGACGATGCGGGTTGGGTTATGAGGAATCTCGGCTTCCAGCTCTCGGAGGATTGCGGGGACACCAGCCTTCATGCCGTTGACCTTTCTCTCAAGTACATTGAAGCGGGATTCCGCGTATACGTTGCCGCGATCGAGTACGCATATACGAAGGACCGCGAAGACAGCGCTAGGCGGTTCGCGATCGCCCTGACCGACGAGGCTTACGTCATAAATAGAATAAAGGAGCTCGAGAAGGTCGCCCAGCACGTGAGGAATCTCGAGGCGGATATCGCCGCCAGGGACGAGGTACAAAATGCAGCTGCCCAGTACGCGAGGAATCTCGAGGCGGGTATCGCGGAAGCCACCCAGTACGTGAGGAAAGTGGAGGGCGACTGGCAGGACAGAGTCGAGGAGCTCGAGAAGGTCGCCCAGCACGTGAGGGATCTCGAGGCCGATATCGTCGCAAAGGACGACGCGCTTGCAAACATCATCGAGCACGAGGCGCAGCTTGAGAGGGCGCTGTCCGCAAGAACAACCACCAGGTTAAAGAACTTCATGACGCGTCGCACGAGAAAGAACCCCCCGCTGCAACCATAGCCTCGCGGCCGACAGCAGCCCAAAGCGCCGTGGCGGCCGACAGGCTTTCAATCTCTTTCGTCAGTAGTCCGTTACGATGATGGGGACTGAGTATTTTCTGGGGATTCATACAGGAAATCGAGTGCACATACCAGTCCTTGAATGGAAGGTCCGTAAGGTCTGCGACGCCGCGAGTAAGGTTGGGCAGATAGAGAACGGCAGCGAGAGGTGCAACAGGCACATAGAGGCCCTGCTGGCGCTGGCCTTGACGGGACAGGTCCCCGATGAGGTCAGGGAGATCGACATACTTGGTGTTGTTCAGGAGGTCGTCAAAGAAAACGCGCCTTACATCACGAGCAAGGGAATCGAAGTGCGGCATGGGGGCGAGCTGGGGAAGGTAGTTGCGGACGACATGCACATGGTCCAGCTTTTCTCTAACCTGCTGTCAAACGCTGTTAAGTACAATGACAGTGATGACCCCGTGGTCGAGGTTGATTACGAAGGCCGCGATAAGAGTGGGGCTCACCACTACCGCATAAAGGACAACGGTTCGGGGATACTGGTCCCTTCTACGGGGCTCAGGACCAGGCATTCCGGCCGGGCCGGTCCCATAACGAGCGGGGGCTGACTTCCCGGCGGGGATGGGCCCTGACCCTCCCAGAGGCAGCCACTTCCAGTAACGACTCACCCCCGGGATTGACTTGATAGATATCACCGTAATGATATTATGACCATAATATCATCGACCCGCAGACTGGAGGTTTACATGGCCGAGGACGTTTACGTAGAACTGGCGAAACACCTGGACAAAGCGGTTGCCGGCGCCCCGATGTCGGCGACGCTTCTGGAGATCCTGAAGATACTCTACCCTGGCGAGGAAGCGGGGATAGCGTGCAAGCTAAGTATCTACGAGAACAGGACGCTCCAGGAGTGTCAGGAGAGAATACCGGAGAAGGCGGACAGGCTGGGCGAGATACTGGACCGCATGGCGCACCGCGGCACGGTCCTGACCGAGCAGAAGCCGGGACGCGAGAGGATATACCGGCTGCTGCCCAGCGTGGTCGGTTTCGCGGAGGCCCCGTTCCTTTCCGGTGAAGATACCCCCGAGAAGCGGGCTCTCGCACCGCTGTGGAAGAAATACATACTGGAGGAGTTCGGCGGCGAGATGGCCCGGGGGGTGCCTCTGATCAGGGTGGTGCCCATCAGCGAGTCGCTCAAGGACGAGGCGGAAGTGCTCCCCTTCGACGCGTTGAAGCAGAAGCTCGAGGAAGCATCGTTCATGGCCGTCGCGCACTGCCCGTGCCGGCAGATCGGGAAGTACCTGGGCGAAGGCTGCGAGCGCCCGACCGAGAACTGCATGCACTTCGGGAGCATGGGCCGGTACATCGTGGACGTGGGCATGGGGCGCCAGATATCTAAAGACGAGGCGCTAGAGATACTCAGGAGTGCGACCGAGGAGGGGCTCGTCCACGTGTGTGACAACGTGCAGGGTAGCCTGCACACAATCTGTAACTGCTGTCCATGCTGCTGCGGGTTCTTCCGGGCGAAGCTGGCCGCCGGGCACGACACGGTGTCCCGCTCCAACTACGTAGCGCGCGTCGATTCCGAGACTTGCGTTTCGTGCGGCACGTGCGAGGACAGGTGCCCCGTCGGGGCAATCAGCATCATCGACGATGTCACCCGGGTTGACGCGGAAACCTGTATCGGGTGCGGGGTATGCACACCCACCTGCGGGGCTGACGACGCGATCCGCCTGGCGCTGAGAGATGAGATCAAGCCGCCACCGGATATCCAGGAGTTCCTGACCGCCAGGATGAGATAGTAACTCGAGGCTTGAGAGGTAGCACGCGTATGAATTCGGAAAAACGATTAGCCCCTTTGCTCAGGTAGTCACAGGTCAACGCAACTCTGGGGTCAGGCACCCGGTTGCATTGTAGCTGGAAGGGGATCTAATGAGTCGAACGCAACAGGGAGCCAGACCCCGGCGTCGTAGGGGTAAGGTCCTGGTGTGTTGGATCTGACCCCAGGTGTTTACAGGTCAACGCAACTCTGGGGTCAGGCACCTGGTTGCATTGTAGCTGGAAGGGGATCTAAAAAGTGGGGTCAGATCCCAAAATTTGAATCTTTAGATGAGGTGATTCGTAATCGATAAGGTAATTCAAATTTTGGGATCTGACCCCGGGTGTTGCTTGACCCCGGCGTCACACTGGTGTGATGTGAAAAGGGGATAATCGTTTTCGGGAAAAGAGGGGATGATGGGCGCCAGGTCTGACAGGAAAAGCAGAAGCCGGGAGAAGATACTCGAGTCCGCGGGCGTTCTTATGCGGGAGAAAGGGATCTCGGGCGCAAGCGTCGCGAACGTGATGGGCGGCGCCGGGATGACCGTCGGCGGGTTTTACGCGCATTTCCCTTCAAAGGACGAGCTGGTCGCGGAGACTCTGAGGGCCGCCCTTCGGGAGTCGCGCGGCCGTTTGAGCGCTGCGGCGGGGGAGAAGCGGGGCGCCGATTGGATCGACGCGGTCGCCAGGAGCTATCTCTCGAGGGCGCACAGGGACGTGCCGCATGCGGGATGCCCGCTCCCCGCCACAATGGGCGAGCTGGCTGGTGCCTGCACCGGGGTGAGAGAAGTCCTGGCTGAGGAGCTGGACTCTACGGTTGAGGAGATGGAGTCGCGGCTGAGGGACGAAGGGGCGGAGGACCCGAGGGGCGAGGCCATGGCGGCGCTCGCCACCATGGTCGGCGGGCTGGCCCTTGCCCGCGCGTCGAGGGGCACGCCGTTATCGGATGAGATGCTGAAGGCGTGCCGGGCGCACATCGCCCGGTGCTCGAGAGGCTGAAAAACGCAACAAAGGTGCCACCGGTTGTGCGTCAGTCGCCGCGGAACTTCTGGATGCCGCTCTTTGCCCCGCTTTTTGCCTTCGTCCTGAGAGCATGCACGTGGACCGGATGCGTCCTTACGTCGAACCTCACCGTCAGTACCCGGACGATGAAAGTGAACGCGATGCATACTACCGCCGCCACCCATGCATGCGTCTTGAAGCCTACGCCGAGGGCGAGGAACACGGTGACCCCGGCGGCCGCCACGACCCCGTAGAGCTGGCCGGGTTGAAAGATGACCGGGTCCTCTCTTGAAAGGACATCCCTCAGCAGGCCGCCCCCCGTGGCGTTGATGATACCTATGAGACCGGCGGCGTAAACGGTCAACCCGAGGTTGATAGACTTCTGCGAGCCAACTACCGCGTACAGGCCGAGCCCCATGGCATCCGCAACCAGTATCACCACTTTCAGGTGTTTCTCGATTTTGTCGCCTACAAGGACTGCGATGAGTACGGCCGCAGCGACCGCCGCGAGGTAGCGCCAGTTGGCTACGGCGGCGGGTACCTGCTGCAGGAAGATGCCATCGCGGATGAGTCCGCCGCCCAGGCCTACCGCCAGAGCCATGGCCGCCAGTCCGGTTAGATCGTAGTCTTTCTCGTACGCCACAAGCCCCCCGGTCAGGGCGAAGAGGAAGGCGGCGCCGTAGTCCAGCCAGGCGGGGAGAACGAACTGGCCTTTAAGCATAGGGTCCTCGCTGTCTCATCTTCACTCGAGGCTCCACCGTTGCCAGAATAATATACTGCACTGCCGTCATGTCACAAGACCGCCCGGGCAGGGAAGAGCTATTGTGAGAAGTGGCCGGCGGTCGGCATGCCCGGAGTCGTCTTATATACAGCCGCAGAGTAGAAGGGATGGGATTCCCGGGAGGGGAAGGTTAACTCTCCTGGATAGCAGAAAAATGGAGTGAAGACGGTTGAACTGTATATATATAATCCAGGGTGTGGCCTTCGAAGATAAGTGATGGAGCGCCGCACGGGCGTACGGCTTGAGGGTAGCGTCGCCCGGCAGGTATGGACGCGGAAAAGGAGCATGATGGATAAAAAAGAGTTGCGTTCGATTGCTGCGTCGATGATGCCCGAGGTCCGCGCCGACCTCGAAAGGCTGGTACAGCTACCGTCCGTTTCGCTTCCGGGCTTTCCGGCAAAACCGGTACGGGAGACCGCCACGACCGTCGTAGACATCCTCAAGGCCGCCGGGCTGGCAAACGCGCGCATCGAAAAGCTCTTCGAGGGCTACCCGACTATCCTCGGAGAAGTACCGGCGCCCGACGGGGCTCCGACCGTGATGCTTTACTCGCACTACGACGTCCAACCCCCGGGACCCGAGGGAGAATGGAAATCGCCTGCTTTCGAACCCACCGTGCGTAAAGGGCGCCTCTACGGGCGGGGGGCTGCTGACGACAAGTCAGGAATAGTGATGCACGCGGCTGCGATCCGCGCCTTCGGAGGCAAACCGCCGGTCGGGATCAAAGTCGTGATCGAAGGCGAGGAAGAGACTGAAAGCCATCTCGATGACTACGTCCTCGAGAACCCCGAGCCGTTTATCGCGGACATAATAATCGTCGGCGATATCGGCAACTGGAAGGTCGGTGAGCCGACCCTGACGACGACCCTCAGGGGGCTCGCAGTGTGCACGGTTGAGGTTAAGACGCTCAAGGGCCCCGTCCACAGCGGGATGTTCGGCGGCCCGGCCCCCGACGCCCTGCTCGTCCTGATCCAGTTGCTCGCCAGGCTTCACGACAGGAAAGGGAATACCGCGATAAAAGGAATACCCCTGGGGAAATGGGAAGGGCTGGATTACCCCGAAGACGTCTACCGCGAGACCGCTGGCGTGCTGCCGGGCGTGCCCCTGGTCGGGGACGGGACCGTGTCTGACCGCCTGTGGGCGCAGCCGTCGGTGACCGTGATAGGCCTGGACGCGCCGGCTGTTGAGGGCGCTGCGAATGCCCTGATCCCGGAGGCCCGCGCGCAGGTAAGCATGCGGGTCCCGCCGGGGATGAACTCAGAGGAGTCGAGGAACAAGCTGGCCGAACACCTGAAGGCATCCGCTCCCTGGGGGGTCGAGGTAACCGTCACGGAGGGGCAGGCAGGCCCGGCTTTCAAGGCAGAGACGGACGGACCAGGTTATGCGGCGGCGAAACGTGCGATGAAAGAAGTGTACGGCAAAGAGAGCGTGCTCATCGGCCAGGGCGGTTCGATACCGCTGATCAGCAACCTTGCGACGATCGCCCCCGAGGCCGAGATAATTCTCTGGGGCGCTGAGGACGGCGCGTGCGCGATGCACTCGCCCAACGAGAGTGTGGACCTCGCGGAGCTCGAGCGCTGCATCGTGGCGGAAGCTCTGCTTCTCGAGTACCTGTCAAAGCAATAAAACAGACCGGCGGGGAAAAAGCGTAAGAAATCGAGAGGGGGAGGCGATGGCGGAAGACATTAGAGGCGCGGTAGGTAAGAAGTACCTGACCTGGACTACGGTGTGCTTCATGACGGTCGCCTGTGTGGCCAGCGTCCGTAACACGCCCAGCATGGCAGTATACGGATGGGCGGCCATCTTCCTGTACCTCATACCGGCGATAGTCTTTCTCATTCCCACGTCGCTCGTGTCGGCCGAGCTCGCCAGCGGCTGGGAAGGCGGGATATACGGATGGGTGAAGGAAGGGATCGGCCCCCGCTCCGGTTTCCTGGCCGTCTGGAGCCAGTACGCGATGACGCTCACGTACTACCCGAGCCTGCTGGCATCAGTGGCGGCCACCCTGGCGTTCGTGATAAATCCGGACCTCGCGTCAAACGGTTACTACACCGCCGCTGTGATCCTGGTCGTATACTGGATCGCCACCATAGTGTCGTTCCGTGGCGTCCAGGCCAGCGCCGTCCTGTCGAGCGGTGGGATGATCATAGGTACGCTTATTCCAGGAGTAACGCTGGTCCTGCTGGGTGTGATCTACCTGATCAAGGGAGCGCCCAGCCAGTCCGCAGGCACGAGCTTCCTGCCGACGTTCACCGGGATCTCCAGCCTCGTCCTCATCGTTAACAACTTTCTCTCGTACGCGGGCATGGAGGTGAACGCCGTCCACGTGAACGAGATGCGCAAGCCGAGTAAGGAGTTCCCGAAGGCGATGTTCGTCGCTTCGGGCATGGCCGTGGCCATCTTCGTGCTGCCGGCGCTCGCGATCTCGTTCGTGGTGCCGGCCAAGCAGATCAGCCTGACGGCGGGCGTGATGCAGGCGTTCCAGCAGTTCTTCAACTACTTCCATATCGGCTTCCTGACGCCGGTATTCGCGGTACTGCTCGTATGCGCGATGCTCGGCGGCATGATCGCCTGGCTGGCCGGGCCCAGCAAGGGCCTGCTCATGGTCGGCCGCGAGCAGGGTTACCTGCCGCCGGTCCTGCAGAAAACTAACAGGAACGGGATCCAGTCAGGCATTCTTATCGGCCAGGGGATACTGGTGTCGATCATCGCCCTGATGTTCGCCTTCATACCGAGCGTGAGCAGCGCATACTGGATCCTCTCGGCGATGACGACCCAGATATACCTGATCATGTACGTGCTGCTGTTCGTGACGGTAATGCGGCTGCGCAAGAGCCAGCCCGAACACCCTCGGGGTTACAAGGTGCCGGCATTGACGCTCGTTGCCGGCGTCGGCCTGGTCTCCTCGATCCTGGTGTTCTTCGTGGGGCTCATACCACCGTCGCAGTTCGGCAGTAGCAGCAACCCCGCAGTTTACGCGGCAATGCTACTGGGCGGTGTACTGTTCATCGGGCTGGGCATTCCCGGTCTCTTCCTGGCACTCAGAAAGCCCTCCTGGAAGCGCGAGCCCGAACCTGCAGAGGTCGCGGAGGAAGGAGGTGCGGCATGAGCAACGGCACCGGGGCCACCGGCAACTCACTGTGGAGCAGGACGTGGTTCAAGTGGCTTGTCGCTCTTGTCATCATAGTGATCGTCGCGGTGATCGCGGTGGTCATCTGGGACAAGCCATTGGCTAACGCCAGGGCCAGAAAAAAAGCCCAGGAACTGTATGATAAGGCGAAGGCCAGGGGGTTCGAGTTGCCTCCCGAGAAGGACGCGGTGGACGGATTTGTAGACCTCTATGGAACCGATGGCGGGGCCACGGCCGACACTGCCGGCAGCGATATATCACGCGCGCTGCTGGCGCTGAACGTTAACCGCTCGGGGGAGGTCAACCAGCGGCCAGGCGGAATCGACCGCGATCTCCTCGAGTTCGAGTGGCTGGTGTTGCAGGTCTATCGTCCAAAGGAAGCGGCGAAGTACGGTGATTTTATCCGGAGTCTGAAGGACCAGAATACTATAAATTAGGCCCCGCGGAATCGAGGGTTCTCCGTTCCGTTATGTCGTAGATTCAATGGGTGCAAAAACCTCAGAAAAAGATAAGAGTTCGCACCAGATAGGGCTTATTCCCTGTGTAGCGTTCTGCGTTGGTACGATGATCGGCGGCGGCGTATTCACGTTGTCCGGGCTGGCAGTCGATAAGGCGGGGCCGGCCGCTATCCTCGCGTACCTCATCGCTGGCGGCGTCATGCTTCTCTCCGCGCTGTCGTTCGTGGTGGTGTCGAGCCGCTCGAAGGCCGGCGACTCCGGCTACGCCCCGATTGGTGAGATACTCTCTCCGGCCTGGCGCTTTGTGGTCATGTGGGGCTTTTACCTCAACGCGGTTATCTGCACCGCGTTCGTTCTCATCTCTTTCGGCATGTACCTGAACGAGTACTTCGTGAAATCGCTGGGACAGGTGGCTGCGGCGCTCATCGCGGTAGCGGCCGTAGCCCTTTTGAACCTCGGGCCGGCTGACCTGGTGGGCAAGGCGGAGACGTATCTCGTCGCCCTGAAGGTGAGTATCCTGCTGGTGTTTATAGGGTACGGACTTGCGGCTATCGGCGCGGTGCACTGGACGCCTTTCGTGCCGAACGGAGCGAAATCCGTGTTCGCGACCACTGCCCTGTTATTTACCGCCTACACAGGGTTCAACGTGGTGACCAACATGGCGGGCTCCGTGCGGGACCCGAACCGCACCGTGCCACGCGCCATCGTGATCTCGATAGCGATCGCCGCGGTCGTCTACATGGGCGTTATCGTGGCAATGCTTGCCAGCGGCCAATCCAACTTCGGCGGTGCGGGGCTCGGCAAAGCCGCCACGGCGCTCATGGGTTCGTGGGGAGGTCCGCTGCTGGCTTTTGCCGCTTGCGTGTCGACGCTCTCCGCCGCGAACGCGAACATACTGGGGGCCAGCGAGTTGATGATAAGGCTCGCTGGCCAGGGCGATATCCCGATCGCGGCCGGCCGGATGTCGAAACGCGGCCACCCGGTCTTCAGCGTGATGCTCGCCGCGGGCATAGCGGCCCTGCTGATCGCCTTCGCAAGGAGCGGGGACCTGATAGTGGCGATGTCGAACGTGACCGCCATCGTCGCAATGCTGGTCGTCAACGTAGGAGCGTTCAAGCTCGCGCTGAAAGGTTGGCCCGGTGAAGGGGTGCGCCTCCCGGGCGGGGTGACCATCCCGGCACTCGGGTTTGTGGCGGCCGCCGGCCAGTTACCGTCGCTCGGCCTCAAGGCGGTGCTGATCGGCCTGGCCATGATACTGGCCGGATACGTCATGTTCGCACTTCGCAGGAAGACGTGGCTCGCCGGTGAGGTGGCCGAGCTCGAGCGGGGCATCCAAGAGCTGGAGACGCCGCTGGCAAAAGCTCTGCGAGGCTTCACGAGGACCGTGAAGGCGAAGATACCGTAAACCGCCGGCCCAGAGCGTCGATAGCGGAGGGCCGGGCACTGTGCGAAGCCAGGGTCAATCGTTGCGGCCTGCCTTTTTCACGGCGCGCTCTGCCGCTGCGTCCATGATCCTGAGGGTCAACGCGGGGAATACCTTGAGGGTCAAGTATTGATACTCCGACGTTAGAATATAAACAAGGCTATCGTTTTAGCGCCCGCCATTGAAACCTCGACGGAGCGAACTTAGACTGGAACCGGTTTTCCTGTTCGCCAGTCTGACCCTGTGGAGGACCTGTGGATCGAGACAGTCTGTCGCTGGTGAGGTGCGACGGATACGAGCGCCGGATGGTGAGGGAAAGCGTGGCGCGGGCCCTGGAACTGCTCGGCGGCCCGGAGAGCATCGCCGGGCCGGGGGAGTCCGTCTTCATCAAGACCAACGCTGTGATCGCCGCCTCGCCTGAAAGCGCCGTGGTGACCCACCCAGAGGTGGTGCGCGCGGTGGTCGAGGAGTTCATGAAGGTCGCGGGAAAGGTGACGGTCGGCGACAGCCCCGGCGGGCCGTTCACGCCCGTGCTTCTCAGGAGGGTCTACGGGAAGACCGGGATTGCCAGGGTGGCCGAGGAGACCGGCGCGGAGCTTGCGCTGGACACGGCCACGGTGGAGGTCCCGTTTCCAGACGGGAAGGCAATGAAGCGCTACACCCTGTGCAGGTCGATGGTGGAGGCCGACCGCCTCGTCTCGGTGGCGAAGTTCAAGACACACCGTTTCATGAACGTGACCGGGCCCGTCAAGAACCTTTTCGGCTCTGTGCCGGGGACGACAAAGTTCTCGTACCACTCAAGGTTCGAAAACGACCGGGATTTCGCGAACCTGGTGGTTGACGTACACCTGGCCGCAAGGCCCGCCTTCCACGTGCTGGACGCGGTGGAGGTCATGCACGGCGAGGGGGCGCGCGCCGGCGAGAAGAAGAAGATCGGGGTTATCGCCGCGGGGAAGAACGCCTTCGCGCTGGAGTCCCTGATACTGGAGCTCGCTGGCCTCCAGATGGCGGACAGCAGGCCGCTGGCGGCCGCTATCGAACGGGGCATATGCCCGGAGGGCACCGGATGGTTCACAGTCCTCGGCGATGACAGGCATGAGCTCGCGACAGGCGGCTTCCGCCTTCCGGAGAAGAACTTCTTCAGCGAGCGCGTACCGGCTTCCATCGTGGAGAGGTTCAACAGGGTGCTAACCGTGAGGCCGAGGCCGCTGCCCGATAAGTGCACCGGGTGCGGCGGATGCGCGGAGATATGTCCGCGTCAGGCGATAACCGTGACCGGGGGGCTTGCTGTCGTGGACCCCGGGAAGTGTATCAGGTGCTTCTGCTGCGACGAGCTGTGCGAGTACGGGGCGATCGGCATAAAGCAGCCCATGTTGCTACGGATGGCGCACAGGCTCGGTGGTTAAATGACTCTGCAGAGCGGCGACGATCGAAGCGGCAGCGTTCAGCCGCACCCCGGCCCGCATTTGCAGGCCGGCTGCTTGCGTCCCGTCAGGGCCGCCAGAATCATTGCGGTAGCGCAGCCGACGCCGCTGTCCACACGGATTGCGCCTTCCGGGCAGTTCTTCGCGCAGGCGCCGCACTCCATGCAGGAGCCGCGGTCGGCGAGACGCGCCAGCCCGTCCCCGTTCTCGAACACCCCGTGCGGGCAGACGACGGCGCACATCCCGCAGCGGGTGCAGAGAGCGGGGTCGTATTCGAGCGTGTTGTTCCCGGTCGCTGTCAATCTCTCATCCTCTCATGCTGCGCACCAGCCTGTGCGCTGCGTTGATGATTATACCGCTTACCGCCATGCCCGCCATGACGGGGACGTAGGTGAAGATCTCGCGGCGGACCATGCTGGGCGAGGCGAACGGTGTGGAGCCCGTGAAGTTCAAGCCCAGTAAAGCGGTGATGGGAGGAAGCGCGAGCGCGTACGAGACCGCGCGCAAGGCGCGCCCTGCCCGGCCGATACCGTTTCCGCCATGAAAAGCCGAGGCGGCGGCGGTGGTGAGGCCGACCACAGCCCCGAGCGCGAACCCCTTCACACTGAAGTCCTCACCGGGCAGCCACGGCAGCAAGACGGGAAAGCCTGCCACTCCGGCGATGCCCGCCGCGGCGATCCCGGAGGCTGCCACGGCCCCGTCGGCGAAGTATGCGGCCACCGAGGCTCCAGCTAACAAGGGGAACGCGTGTACGGACTCAAGGGGAATAAGCACCACCCTGTCAGGCAGGTCGAAGCGGATCCGGCGCATCTCCGGGGTGGCCTCTCCGGCCCTCAGGTACTCCCGGATATCCCCTGCGCGGACGGGCCCGTACTTCACCCTGAACCCGGAGCGCTCGCGGACCTCGTGGGCCGCCACGCCGGTGGCTCCCAACTGCGGCAGGATCAACTGGCGTGATTCAACGACGTCCGCAAGGCCGGTGCTCTCGATCCGCTCCACCAGCTCGTCGGTCCCAAACGTCCCCTTGCCGGCGGCGCACCACACGTTGATCCCACGTGTGTCGAGCACGAGTATGTACGCGTCCAGCCTCTCGAGCCCCTCCCGCAGGGCATCAAAGGAGAGCCTGTAGTTAGCGCTCACGAAGACCGGGGATCCGGGACCGGGCTCCCCGAGACTGTACAGGCCCGGCTCGACCCGCCAGCCGTTTCTCTTCACGCCCAGGCGCGCCAGCACGTGAACGAGCCTGTCCGCCCGGGTGATGGTAGAGCTGGTCGCCATTGACCCGCGGGAGCCGCCCGTGGTCGCGACCGCCGCAATATCATCCTGTTCTCTCATACAGTCACCTCCGTGAGAGTGCCGCATCGCCCGGCAGGCCCGGACCGTGCGTTTTCTGTTAAACGATCAGTCCCTTTGCTCAGGTAGTCACAGGTCAACGCAACTCTGGGGTCAGGCACCTGGTTGCATTGTAGCTGGAAGGGGATCGAATGAGTCGAACGCAACAGGGAGCCAGACCCCGGCGTTGCATTATGGCGGGCATACTGAGTAAAGGGACTAATCGTTTCTATTGTACGCCCCGCGATTGCGCCATAGCGCACAGCACAGTGGTCAATCGTCCCGGCTGCCATCTGCTCTTTTCCTATCGACGTTCCTCTGCTTTATCTTCTCCATGAGGTCCTGCGCGCGCCGCTTCGCCTCGCGCTGTCCCTCGTCCTCGGGCTCCCAGTAAGGCTGCAGTATCTTCCAGGTTATCTTTCCCGACAGGGGTGGCTCCGGATAAGCTCCCGTGTCGTAAAGGCTGTAGCCCATGAACTCGACCGGCTCCTCCTGGTAGCACGACCACACGGCCTTACGGACGAGTTCGGGGTCCCCCTGGAACTGCAGGTCCACGAGGGTCAACTGTTCGCGGAACCTCTCTATCATCTCGCGTGAGATGTTGTACAGGAAAGGGTGGGGCGATTCCGTGCCGATTATCCTCTGCTTCTCGTCCACCCCGTTATCGAAGAGCGCCTTTATGGCCTCACCGGTCAGGTGCCCCTCCGACTCCGGACCGCCCATCACCAGGTAGCGGATGTTCGGGTTGGAGACGACGTTGCAGATGACCTTTTCGAGCCCGATGTTCTCGGTCTGGAGGGTGCCGGATAGCGCGGCGCCGCTTTCGGCTCCCACGCGCACCAGCCGCTCGATCTCCGGGGGCACCTTGTCCTGTTCCCACCTCAGGATGATGAGGACCGCGACCGGCGAGCGGTCGTTGCCCCTGATGTAGCAGCCTTCCTCCGGCGGGTAGTCCGGGTGTGTGTCGACTTTGAGCATCCTCGCTCACCTCTCCTGCTTCGGCGGCCTACCAGTCCCGGCGTGCCTCCGTGTCGAATGCCCTCATCATTCCCGACGGCCTTTCCGCTTCCTTCAGTTTCTGCTCGAGGACTTCTCGCACAAACCTCAGCGCTTCGTCTCTGTCACTGTCTGTAATGATCCTGCGCAACCATATGAGCGCTTCCTCGTCGAGTGTCAGCACCAATTGTTGCATCTCAATGGTCCTTTCATCATCAAATCAAGAGCCCTTCTTGAAGCTGTCGGCCTGTCCGGGGTTGTAGCCCGCGTCGAAAAACGGCACGCAATGCGGAAGCTCGTTCGCCTTCACTTTTTCCTCGAGCACGTCCCGTATGAACTCGAGGGCTCCATCCCTGTCGGCATCCCGCATTATTTGTTTGAGCCTTGCCAGTTCATCCTCGCAAAGCGTCACCGCCGTTCTCTTTATTGCCATCGTTACGCCTCTGTTAACCCCGTTCCTTACTCGGTATCTTCCCTTCTTCCTGTAATGCCTTCTTCACCTTGGACCAGACTTTCTCTCTCTTGTATATCTCCAGCACTTTCTCGAGGCTGGGGAAGGTGATTGCATCTCCCCTGCACAGGTTAGCGCAGGTGTTACAGCCTACGACGCATTGATAAGGGCGGGCGACCACGGGGCCCTCATCGGTCCAATCGTAGACTCCCCTGCCACAGTTCATGCACATCCCGCACTCGACGCACTTCTCCATGTCGATTGTGGGGAACCACTCGATATCCTCTCGCGGATAACCGACCAGCCACGGCATAACATTACCTCCTCTATAAAACACATTAAGATAACAATATCAATTTGCTCCATCTTGCTCGTCTTCATCTGCTTGTCTTAAAAAGCGTCCTCCAAGAATTGGATGCTTGCAGGTTCCGGGGGAAACAGGTTACCGGCGACCTCGACCGTCTTCAGTATCGCGGCCGGCACTATACAGGAATTCCGGCAGCAGTGCCCCTCGGCAGCCCTGTACACATCGGTGTCTCTCATGGGCTTCGTCATCTCGGATCCTATGTCCACCTCGGGTATCTCCTTGCTCAGTTCAGCTATCCTCTCGCAGGTGGTGTCGACTCTGATCGACGCGTGTGTCTGGTCCTTCTTGCGTGCGGTAATGGTGGTCTCCTTCCCGCACTCGCCGCCTCTCACCCAACTCATGGCCATACGTTAAACGCCTCCTCGGTGCGCCTTTTGACGTCTGCCTTAATCCGCTCCTTTTACTCGGGGTCCACAGGATACTTCAGAAGAACGACTTAACCAGCAAAACCACGTAATAGATCCCGACTCCAATGAACACGACACCGATCACTTTGCGAAGGTACCTCTCGACCTTTTGTAACCTTTCGATATGCTTCCCCATCTCCGAGACCCCTAGCGTGAGGGCAACGGCGAATATCACCACGGGGAGTCCCGTTCCGATTCCATAGATCGGGGGTAGCCCCACACCGGCGGTCGTCTCTATCGCCATCGGCATCAGGATCCCGAAGAACAGAACAGCGCTGTACGGGCAGAAAGCCAGGGCGAACAGAAAACCCATCAGCAACGAGCCGATGAGGCCGCGATCGCCGATCTTCTCCTGGAGCTTCGCGGTGACCCTCCCCTTGAAGATGGATATCTTTATCACGTCGAGCATGATGAGCCCGAAGATGATAAGCAGAGGCCCGAGGAACCACTCCGAGTACTTCTGCAGAAACCTGGATACCGCGGAAGAGCCGAGTCCGGAGTATATGAGCAGGGCTCCGACGATAGTGTAGGCGGCCACGCGCCCCGCCAGATACAGAAGGCTCGCGTATATCGTGTCTTTTCGATGCGCGACTCGTTTCGACACGTACGCGAGGGCGGCGATGTTGGTCGCGAGCGGGCAGGGGCTCACCGCGGTCATGATGCCCAGGAAGAAGGCGGCGAGAACCGGTATGTTCGTATTGCGGGCCATCTCTCTGATGAAGTCCAATCGCTACTCCACTCGTCGCACATTCAACGGCAAGCCATTCCCTGCACGTGTCAGAGGTATTCGGACAGCTCATTCCTGACGATTTCCTTGCATTTCCCTTCTTTGTCCCAGTAGAGCCAAACGTCCTTGATCGGATGATGGACCTTTTTCCCGTTTCCCGAGGCCACGATGTAAAGCGAGGACCCACCCACGTCGAACTCATCCACGAGCGCTTTGTTCGCGGGGTCCTCTATCCGGAGCGACTCGAACTTGAGCTTCCCATCTTTCATTTTACTGGAGAAATCCTTCACGGCTACTTCTTGCGCGTACTTCTCGATGTTGTTGCACGAGAGGCACCTTATGCGAGGGTGGAAGTAGAGGAGCTCGACCTTCTCGACCTCGCTCTTCGAGATATTGCCGTTACTTGAATCCGACTTCTGCTTCGCTCTACACCCTGCGACAAGCACAGCAAGCAGGAGGAGGGAAACAGCAACGACCATGATTCTTTTAGACATCGACATCGGACGTTGTTCCTTTCGCGTTACTGGAGCAATTGATTCAGTTGTGCGCGTATCGAGTCGGGGTCCATCACGCCGACAATTCCATTCTTCGTCTGGCCGTCCTTTCCGACGAATATGGTGGTGGGAATCGTCTGTATGCCGTATTGAGTGAGCAGTGTCTCTTCGGAGGGGTCGTAAACATTGACCCAGATGATCGGGACGCGACCCTCGTACTCGGGCTTCAATTGCTCCAGGGTATCTCCCATCTGGATGCAGGGAGCACAACTCGCCGACCGAAAGCTGAGCAGCACGGGCTTCCCCTCGGCGGCAGCCGTTTTAAGCGTTTCCTCGGACTTGCTCGGCCCCGACGGCACAGTTGCCGGTGCCGTTTCGGGCGGTGGTTGAGCGCTGCTCTGGGGAGCCGAGGTGGGGCAGGTGCTGCCTGCGCTGGTCGAAGCCGTGTTCTTCTGGCCGCCGCATCCGCATACAGGAACCAGGACCGCTATCAACGCGAGCGCTACAAGCAGGAATGCTATTTTTGTTCGCATGGCTGACATCTCAACATCTTTTCCTTTCCTGAATCCATGACCTGACCTCTTTCCTGGTCGGGACTTTCCCGCTCGAGACCACCTTCCCGTCGATGACCACGCCCGGGGTAGACATTACGTCGTAGTTCGCGATCTCCATCAGGTCCCTGACCGCTTTGATCTCAACGTCTGCGCCCAGTTCGCCAGCCACTTGAGCGATGAGCTTTTTCGTCTTCTCGCACCTGGCGCAGCCCGGCCCGAGTACCTTTATCTCCATTCTTATCCTCCTCTGGTTTACGTTGCTGAGCCCTCCGGGCTGGACGTAATCTCATCGACTGTCGGGCAATCTCGAATCCACATGAGCTTCCCGTTGAGCGCTACAGAAGGCGTGGCGTCATTTATCGCGAAGGTGAGCCGGTCGGCGAGTTCCTCTTCGCCCGCGTCCCGCAGATACCTGCGAAGAGCGGCGAGACCTTCTTCGTAATCACGGTCGTCACCCAGCCGCCATGTACGTACCTCGAATCGGTCGCCCATCTCCTTGAGCGGGCCTTCAAGGCCAAAAGCCCTCGTAATTTTCTCCTGCTTGGCCGGGCTCGGGCCACCGGCGCACGAGCATGCTATGGGTCCTATGAATATATCGACTCTTGTCTTGTCCATAATCGTTTACCTTCTTGAACGTTCTGCCTGGTCGGTCGGTTCAAACAGCCTCACGACCGGATACCTCTTCGCGGAAGGGGAGGCCCGCGTGCCGCCTGTCCACGTACTTCTTTGTCCGCTTTGCTATCCAGACGAGGGTTAGCATTATGGGTACCTCTTCAAGGACACCCACGACGGTGGCCAGTGTCGCCCCCGACTTGAGGCCGAACAGGGAGATGGCAACCGCCACGGCCAGTTCGAAGAAGTTGGAGGCCGCTACGAAACCGGCTGGAGCAGCGACCTCGAAGTTGATGCGCCAGAGCCACGCCCAGCCGTAGCTGAAGGCGAATATGAAGTAGGTGTTTATGGTCAGCGGAACCGCTATCAGGACTATGTGCCAGGGGTTCTCGACTATGGTCTTCCCCTGGTAGATGAAGATGATTATAAGGGTACAGAGGAGCGCTACCACCGTGACGTTGCTGAGTTTCTTCAAGAAAACGTTTTCGAACCAGTCCTCGCCATTTCGCTTTAGCAGATACACGCGGGATACATAGCCGAAAGCGAAGGGAACCACTACGAACAGCACCACCGAGAGGATGACGGTGTCGTACGGTATTGAAATCTTGGAAACCCCCATGAGGAACATCACGATTGGGGCGTAGGCGAAAAGGATAATAGCGTCGTTTATCGCGACCTGGATGAGAGTGTAGGCGGGGTCACCGTCAGCGAGGTAGCTCCAGACGAACACCATGGCGGTGCAGGGAGCAGCGCCAAGCAGTATCGCCCCTGCCAGATACTGCTTTCCAAGGGAATGACTTATCCACGGCGTGAAGAGCACAAGGAAGCACAGGCTCGCAAAGAGGTACATGGAGTACGGCTTGACAAGCCAGTTCGATACCGTGGTCACGACGACGCCCTTGGGTTTCTTTCCCGCCTGTAGAATGCTCTTGAAGTCGATCTTCAGCATCATCGGGTAGATCATCAGCCAGATGAGAACAGCAATGGGCCACGAAATCCGGGCGGTGGACGCCTTGTCCAGCACCCTGGCTGTGCCCGGAATCAGGTAACCTATGAGCGTCCCCGCTACGATGCAGAGGGCAACCCATATCGAGAGGTAGCGGTCGAAGATGCTGAGGTGTTTCTTCTCTCCCGTAGCTATCTCACAGGCCTCTGCAGCCGACTTCGGCGCCCTGCTCCCATCTATGCACTCAGGCAGCGGCTCGCCTTCCTTGTGTTTGTGCTCGGTCATGGAATGATCCTCCCTATCCAGTACATTGCCATCAGGCTCAGCACAAAATCGAATGCTGGGCGCCTACCCTGACCTTCTTCCAATCGGCATAATCTTCGAATATCTCGTAAATCCCCTTGAGATGATCGATATCAATCGAGTACAAGCAGCGCGTACCGTCCTTCCTCATCCGCAAGAAACCCGCGTCCAGAAGCACGTGGAGGTGGTGGGAGGTAAGCTGCTGCGATATCCCCAGATGCTGCTCCACATCACAGACACACGCTTCTCCGTCGCGCAGGAAGCAGATGATTCTCACCCGGGTAGGGTCGGAAAGCGTTTTCATCCCCTCGGCAAGTTCTTCGACCCTCGGGTCCTTACTGCATTTGGGTGGTTCCCTTCCCATATTCAAACCTCCTTGTGTAAAATCACTTGTTTTTACAAATATATAGTTGTATTATACCATCAGAACGGTCAAAAGCAAGTAGGAGTTGATATCGATGGATGAAAATGAACCTGTTACCTACAGGGAGTTGAGCGTGGGAGAAAGGCTCTTCCGCGTGCCGGCTTCCGGCTACTACTTTAACAGTAACAACTGCTGGGCCAGGATCGATGGCTCAGTGGCCAGGGTGGGGGTATCCGATTTCGTTCAACAGAACGCCGGACAGGTGCTGTCATTCGACCCCCCCCAGATCGGGTTGGAGTACACCATCTTCGAGGAAATCTGCTCGCTTTCAGCTGCCAACACATCGATCGAGGTATTATCCCCCGTGACCGGCAGGCTTATTGCCGTGAATCAAGAACTGGTTGAGGTTCCAGGGCTAATGAACGAGGATCCCTACGAGCGCGGGTGGGTGGCAGAACTGGAACTCGATGATGACATGGAAGATATCGAGATGCTTTGGGACTGTGACGATTACTTTGAGATTTCCAGAGCCAAGATAAGCGCAGGGCCACTAGGATGCCCCTGCTCCCGACGTGGGAGGTTCACCAGGCCTGGAGGTAAATAGATAAAGAACTCAGGACAGGATACTGCTTGTACCAATCGAAGGAGCTGAAGCAGATGAGCGAAGAGAAAGTCGAAACCGAGAAGCAGGAGAAGCCCGGACTGATAATGTGCGTATGTACGGGCAAGTGCCCTGGTTTCTCCAAGATGGACATCTGGGACTTCATAAACCAGGCGCGCATCGAGCTGCCCGTGGAGTACGGGTTCATCCATCCGCAGCTATGCGAGGAGGACGGCGACAGGTTCCTGGCGGATTACCTCAAGTCGGGCAGAAAGACGATCATCGCCGGGTGCGCCCCCAACATGCAGTACAAGCTGTTCCGCGACGCTTTCGAGGCGGCCGGACTCGACGTGAAGGAAGACCTGGTGCCGCTGGACATCCGGGACATGACTACCGGGGAAGCCATAGAGAAGGTGCGGGGTGCCCTGCGCGAGATGGGAGTCGAGGAGGATGGCTGAGGACACGTTTATGGGGGTTCCCAGGAGCAGGATCCCCTGGTGCCCCACCATAGACTACGACAGGTGCGACTTCTGCATGGAGTGCGACGAGTTCTGCCCGCACCGCGTATTCGAGCGCAGGGACGACGAGGAGAGGAAGCTCGTGGTAGCCCACCCCGAGAACTGCGTGGTGTTCTGCCGGGTGTGCTCTAAGACCTGCGAGCCGGACGCGCTTTTATTCCCCGACAAGAAGGAGACCACGGCGCTTATCAAGCGCCTGCGCGAGGAGGGTGAAGATGGTGGATAGCGGTCCCGGTAGAAAGGAAGCGACAGGCATCGTAGTCCTCCCCTGCAGCGGCATCGATAAAGAAGCGGGCAGCGCCTCCCGGGAGCTTGCGCTCCTGCTTTCGGAGCGTGGAGCATCCCTGGTCTGCCCCGTCCTCTACCAGCGCTCACCGAAGAGGTATGAGAAAGAGCTCGCCAAGGAACGGTTGATCGTAATCGACGGCTGCAAGACCGGCTGCGCGAGCAAGCTGGCCGCCGAGCGGGGTCTGAAGATTGCGAAAAAGCTCACGGTGACCGAGGCAGCGAAAGCGCGTGGGGTGAAGGCGGGCAAGGACCCGCACCTGGGCGATGTTCTCAGGAACCTACTTCCCACCTTCGCGGAGGAGGTCCTTGCGGTCGAGCCGCCGGAAACACCGGCTGCGGTTGGGAAATCTGACACGTTCGGGAGACCTGTAACATACAGTGAGTTCAGCGTCGATAAGTTCGTCTTCCGGGTACCTTCCTCGGGCTACTTCTTTAACGAGAACGACTGCTGGGCGAGGGTCGAGGGCAGCCGCGCACGCGTAGGAGTCTCCGATTACGTCCAGCAGAGCGCATCGGACATGGTGTTCTTCGAGCCCCCGGCGATTGGTACCGAGGTGAGCATCTTCGACGAGGTGGGCTCGCTGGAGACCACCAAGACGGCGCTCGACATCATATCTCCGGTAAGCGGCAAAGTCTTGGCCGTAAACCAGGAAGTGGTTGATGCCCCCGAGCTGATCAACGAGGACCCCTACGAGCGCGGATGGGCCGTCGAGATCGAGCTGTCCGACTTCGAGGGCGACCAGGAATTGCTGATGGACTGTGCAACATATTTTGAATACCTGAAGCGAAAGGCAGAGAAGGAACACAAGGAGCTTTACGGAAGCTGACCGGGAGGTTGGGATGAGCGAGAGGAAGGTTTACGTGGTCCCGTGTAGCGGGATAGGGAAAGCCACCGCCTCGGTTGGCCGTGAGGCGACCTACAAGGTGGTGGAAGACAAGAGGCCCGAATGCGCGGACACCATCTGCCTGGCGCTCCTTACGCTCGGAGACGAGGAGGCGTTGGAGGAAGTGCGCAACGCTGACGTCATCACCATCGACGGCTGCGCCAAGGACTGCGCGAGAAAGAACGTCGAGGCGTCCGGCAAGCCGCCCGTTATTAACCACCGGGTCCACGACTTCCTCAAGGAACACCGTGACCTCAAGCCGGAAACGGTACTCGACATCGGCGATGACGGGCGAAAGCTGGTGGAGATAATAGCGGAAGATATCGCCGAGGAGATCGACGAGCTAACAGACGAATGCGGCGGCTCAAATACGACGCAGCCGTCATCCAGGTAGCGGAAGGATGTGACAGGATTGAAACTCGACGACAGGACGATCGAACTTATCGCGGTGGGCGCCTCGATAACGGCCGGCTGCCAGCCCTGCCTGCGATATCACGCCGGGATGGCAAGGCAGAACGGGGCGACTGATGAAGAGATTGCCGAGGCGATTGCCGTGAGCCGGATGGTCAGGGGTGGCGGTGCCACCGAGATGGACAAGTTCGTGGAGCAGTTGACGGGGACGGAGACAGTCGCCAGTGCACGGGAGCAAGTATCGGAATCTGGCGGTTGTGACTGCGGAGGGGCGTGTGACTGAAATGGAAATGGAGGTCCGCCCGACGAAGGTCGGGGTCATCTCCTGTGCCGGAGAAGCCGAGCCGGAGGGGACCATATCCAGGAACGCGGTCAGGCTGGTCATGGACAGGTACAGGCCCGGCATCGCGGTGTCGCTCTGCCTCCCCCTCTTTGTCGCGGGGGACGAGGGCGAGCGCGGCTTCGCCAGGAAGGTGCCGGTGATCGCGGTGGACGGCTGCGAGAAGGCGTGCGCCAGGTTCGCTACCGAGAAGTACTCGGGTGAGGTCGAGGCGTGGCTGGACGTGAGAGACCTGCTCAGGGAGTGGGATGTGACCGGCGAACTCTCTCGCTCCCACCCCGGAGAGCTGGAGGCCGAGCTGACCGAGCGTGTCGCCGCGGAGATCTCAAAGATAATCGACAGGTTCATTATGGAGGGGAAGGTTGACGTCGAGCATGGGACCGGCTGAAGCCCGCGTTGACAGAAGCCCGCCGCGACTGCCGCTTATCCGGGAAGATAAGACGCTCGACCCCGAGGATAACCTCGAAAGGGAGAGCGTTTACACGAGAAATGCTCGAGTGCCGCAGGCGCGCGTCTGGAGAAGCCTCGACTCCGTAGTACTGGGCCGTTTCCTGGACCCGGAAGCGGAGGTCGACCTCGATGCTGCGAGGCGCCTGGGCGTCCCGGTGCTGCGCCGCGAGAGCGGCGGCGGGGCGGTATTTCATGACGCGGGCAACATCAATTACTCCCTGTACATGCCTCTGTCGGCTGTTGAGGGGCTCACAGTCGAGGAGAGCCTTCAGGCACTCTCATGGCCAGTTACCCGCCTGCTGGACTCGCTGGCGGTCCAGTGGACGTGGGTGCCTCCGAATAACGTCTACGTGCTGGGGCGGAAGGTATCCGGGTCAGCGCAGGCGCGTAAAGGCCGCAGGATAGTCCACCACGGAACCCTGCTCGTCTCGAGCGACCTCGAGCTCATCAGAATGCTACTGAAACCGGGCGGCAGAAGCAGGATCGCTCAAGTGATAAACCTGGTCGAGGCGGTTCCCGGGATGGCCGCCGGCGAGATCGAGTGCATGCTCGAGGGCGTTATCGAAGGAATACGAGCAGGCTCCCGCGAGGCCAACGATTTTCCAGCTGCCGGTCTCGGGCCTGTGCTATAATTATATGGGCAAAAAGGGGAAATCAGGGCAACTCATGCTGGCAGACTGCGCAACTCATGTCACCGGTGCTGGTGATTTCGGGGGAGCCTTCCGGGGCCTCTGCCGGCCCCGGGTTACGCGAGATGCTGGGGGCAAGCGGCGATGCGCTCATGTCATGACAACGTAAATCTGGAAGACATCCAGCCCGGCGACCACCTCTGTTGTATCTACTCGAGCGAGGAGGAGCACAGGGACCTCCTCACACCCTTCATGGCCTCCGGGCTTCAGAGAAACCAGAAGGTCATCTACATCGTTGACGCCCGCACCGCCGAGGCCGTTCTAGGGTACCTGAAAGAAGCAGGGACCGACCCGGAGCCTTTTGTCGAGAGCGGCCAGCTGTCTATCCTCACCGTCTCGGAATCCTACATGGCCTCCGGGGTGTTCGACCCGGACGGGATGATCGAACTCCTGCGGTCCGAAACCGGGAAAGCCCTGAGCGAGGGATACGATGCCCTCAGGGTGACCGGGGAGATGAGCTGGGCGCTGAAGGGCCTTCCGGGCTCTGAGCGGCTCATCGAATACGAGGTAAAGCTCAACGAGTTCTTCCCGGGCAGCAGTTGCCTGGCGATGTGCCAATACGACAGGAGGGCTTTCCAGCCGGGGATCCTGATAAGTGTACTCGCCACGCACCCTGTTGCCGTGATCGGAACAGAAATATGTGAAAACGAGTATTACGTGCCCCCGGACGAGTTCTTGTCACAGGATCCGGCGGAAGCGACGGTCGAGCGGTGGATAAGTAACCTGAGGGAGCATAGGGAATCGGCCGTTGCCCTTAAGGAGACCGCCGAGCGAATGTCCGCGACCCTGGCGGCCCTGCCGGTTCTGATGTTCGAGGCTGACACGGAGGGCCGCATATACGATTACCAGGCGCCGAGCATAAAGGACCTGTACGTCGCGCCGGAGGCGTTTATCGGCAAGATGGTTGACGAGGTGCTCCCCGCTGAAGCCGCGTCCATCGCGATGGAAGCCATCAGAGAGGCTTCGAAGGCCGGCACTCACAGGGGCGCGGTATATTCGCTGGAAATGCAGGGAAAGGTGAGGTGGTTCGAGCTTGCGATAGAGGCGAAAGGTGAACCGGGGACCGGCGGTCTCCGCCTGGTGGTGCTTGCGCATGACATCACAGACCTCAAGGTGGCAGAGGAGACTCTGAAGAAGAGCGAGGAGCGCTATCGAGAACTGGCCGAAAACTTAAGAGATGTTGTCTTCACGGCCGGCCTCGATCTCAACTTGACGTACGTCAGTCCCTCCATCGAGCGACAGACAGGGTTTACTGTTGACGAGGCAGTTGGGCTCAATATCGCGGACTTTATTACGCCCGAGTCTTTGAATCATGTACGCGAGATTTTTGAGCACGAGATCGCCATTCAGGCCGAGACGATAACGCAGCCACCTGTCCCGGCTTTTGAAGTCGAGCAATACCGCAAGGACGGCACGACGTACCTGGCCGAAGTGAGTGTCACGTTCCTGCGCGGCCCTGACGGCAATCCGTACGGGGTCCTGGGTGCTCTGAGGGACGTCACCGAGCGCATACGGGCCGAGGATGCGCTCAAGGGAGAGCAAGCCTTCACTGAGACGGTGATGAACTCGTTGAGGGACGTGTTCTATGTCCTGAGCGTGAAAGGCAGCGGGCTGCTGGTACGGTGGAACAAGGCATTCATTGAAGAATCGGGGTACTCCGACGAGGAGCTCGCCCGCATGACCGTCTTCGACTTTTACGACGCCGAGGGCCAGGAGGCCCAGCAGAGGTTCTTCGAGGAGCTGATGACGACCGGCTCGGCGGTAATCGAGGCCGACACCATCATGAAAGATGGAAGGAGAGTCCCGTTCGAGTTCCGCTCCACCCTTCTCAGAGACGAAAATGGGGACCCGCTGTACGTTACTGGCGTGGGCAGGGATCTCACCGAGCGTAAGCAGGCCGAGGAGGCATTGCTGCTGCGCGACAGCGCCATCTCTTCGGCGATGAACGCCATGGCGATAGCAGGCCTCGAGGGGAAGCTCACCTACGTGAACAAGGCGTTCCTGGATATGTGGGGCCTTGAAACCGAGCAGGAAGCGCTCGGAAGGCCAGCGGTTGAGTTCTGGGAGACGGGTGATAAGGCATGGGAGATAATGGAACAACTGCCCGAGAAAGGGAGCTGGAGTGGAGAGCTTACAGCCCTGAGAAACGATGGCTCGCGCTTTCCCGTTGAGCTTTTCGCGAGCATAGTTGTTTCCCCGGACGGAACCCCGACCGCGACGCTCGCCTGGTTCGCCGACATCACCAGGCGCAAGGCGGCCGAGAAGGCGCTAAAGGGGAGCGAGGAGCGTTTCCGGGCCTTGACTGAGACCACAAGTGATTGGATATGGGAGGTAGACGGTAGTGGTGTCTACACCTATGCAAGCCCCAAGGTCAAGGACCTGTTGGGCTACGGGCCGCAGGAGGTTATAGGCAGGACCCCATTCGATTTCATGCCCCCGGAACAGGCAAGTATAAAGAAGGCGGAGTTTCAGGAAATCATAGAAGCTCGAAGGCCTTTCAGCGGGTTGGAGAACACGAATTTGCGCAAAGACGGCCAATTGGTGGTGCTGGAAACAAGCGGCGTGCCTGTCTTTGATATCGACGGAAACTGGTGCGGCTACAGGGGTGTTGACCGCGACATCACCAAGCGCAAGCAGGCCGAAGAGAAGATCGTGGAAGCCGAGGCGAAGTACAGGGAGCTGGCGGAAACACTGCCGGACGTAGTCTTTGAGCTTGATAACAAAGGAATGATCTCCTACGTGAACGAGATCGCCCTCGAGATGTTTGGTTATACAAGGGAAGAACTCACAAATGGAATCCCT
>Ga0315274_10001631_pt1 | contig 34303 bp, 31 predicted proteins | sample YL17G02_20_MG_FD_203700 | JGI IMG/M metagenome (GOLD analysis project Ga0315274, IMG submission 203700) | Sediment microbial communities from Yellowstone Lake, YNP, Wyoming, USA - YL17G02_20 | ecosystem: Environmental > Aquatic > Freshwater > Lake > Sediment | place: USA: Wyoming | collected...
TTTCAATCGTCCCGATGGGACTTTTGTTTTATCTTATTTGCACCCGGCGATGAATCGCCGGGCTATTGTCACCGATGCCCTCTCACGGGGCATCAGAATCGGTTTAAGTTAGCGCTTATGCCCTCGACGGGAGGGGATTGAGGGGAGGGTGAAAAAAGTCCTTTTTGTCCACCCCCACCCTCACCCTCCCCCATCAAAGGGGGAGGGGATAATTTGCTGCTATCACGAGAGATTTTAATATCCTCTGCGTCAAGTGTGTGTAAAGCTCAGTTAGCAAAGGGGGGGATAAGGGAGGGATTTGGTTCCAGGAAATCCAAAATCGCATGCCTTACCCTCTGTATATCCACTTTGGTATTAATGCAGGGACCATTGGGACGCTCATTTAGGATCCCGATCACCGGAATCGGGTAGGTATCCTGGATGCCGCTCGTCAGATCAAGTTCGCAGGCCACTGCAACAATCGCCTCAGGTTTGTTCTCCACAATGATTCTCCTGGCTAATGTCCCACCCGTGGCCACAGAGATCTTCACCTGATACTGGTCGGAGAGCTCGATCAAATCTTTGATTTCACACTTTCCACAACCTTTGCAGTTTCTAATATTTCCTGTAATCTTGATCTGACAGTCAAAATCCTGGATACAGTGGGGAAGTAAAACTAACAATTGATTGGGTCGGGTTCGATGGTTGTTGGATCGGACCAGATGATTATTCAATTCGATAAAGGACTGCTGAACCCTTTCTTTTGAAACTCCCACCAACCTTCCCATCAAGATCATAAAAGGGAAAAGGACCTTCGCCACGATTCCCCTCAACTTATGGGAGAAGAAGATATCCTTTCCCCTCAGAATGGTGAAGACGAGGAGTAGGCCACCAGAAAGCATGAGAAAGACCAAAACGGCAAGGGACAAACTGAAGATGAGTGGGAGGGATGGATGAATATTCTTCAATCCCACCAGGGGGACATACCAGAGCAGGAAGATGAGAAAGAACAGGATCAAACAGGTGAAGACTAAAAGCCCGATGAAGATCCTCTTTTGGGGTTTAACTTCCAAAAAAACCTCCAGCTTTATTGCGGAATGCGGATTGCAGAATGCATCACCCCCTCCCCAACCCTCCCCCCTCGAGGGGGAGGGAGAGGGTGAGGGGGGAAATTTGTTAATGAAAGACAGTGCCGACAGGAATGGGATGCCCGGATAGAAAATCCCGGACGCGCATTCTTCTCTTCCCCTCTAATTGGACTTCTTTGATCAGAAAGGAACCCTTGCCGGTTTCCACCTCAATGAAATCTGATCCTACCCAAGTAGCGACCCCTGCTTTTCCCGTAGCCATTCCTTTCCTCACTTCTCCTCTATATATCTTTAGCAGCTGGCCTTCCCAATCCGTATAGGCTCCTGGCCATGGATGGAAGGCACGGACTTGGTGATCGATCTCTTCCGCGTCCTTCCTCCAATCAATGCGTCCATCCTCTTTTTTAAGGGGAGGGGCATAGGTCGCTTTTGAATGATCCTGGGGAATGGGACGAATATCCCCTGCCTTCATCTTGGTCACCGTCTCCAATAATAGTTGGGCCCCCAGCAAGGCCAACCGATCGTGCAGCGTCTCACCGGTTTCCTTTTCTCCAATAGGAATCTCCGCCTGTATAAGGATGTCTCCTGTGTCCATCCCCTCGTCCATCATCATGGTCGTCACTCCTGTCACTTTTTCCTCTTTAAGGATCACCCAGACAATCGGGGCAGCCCCACGATATTTAGGCAACAGGGAAGCATGGACATTGACCGCCCCATACCTGGGAATTTCCAAAAGTAACTTGGGCAAGATCTGACCGTAGGCGACCACCACAAAGAGATCAGGATGAAGCCCTTTGACATGCTCCTGGAAGGTCTCTTCCTTTACCTTCTCTGGTTGGAGAACGGGAATTCCGTGTGGAAGGATAAGTTCCTTGACAGGAGAGGAAACAACCTTTCGCCCCCTTCCCTTTTCCCGATCTGGCTGTGTGACGACCGCTATCACTTCTTCGGACCCCTGAAGCAAACTTTTTATAGTCGGAACAGCGAAGGAAGGCGTTCCAAAAAAAACGATCCGCCAAGGAGATGCGATCAATCTTTTTCTCCCTTCCGTTTTTCCTTCTTCAACTTGCTTCGATAAATATCCCTTTTCAGGCGACTCACTCGGTCCAAGATAAGAACCCCATTGAGGTGATCGATTTCATGTTGGAGTGCAAAGGCCAATATCCCTTCCCCAGAGACCTCTATCTCCTTTCCGTCCCTAGAGATTCCCTTGACGCGGATTCTCTCTCTCCTCTTCACCTTTTCGAAACAATCCGGTACGCTCAGGCACCCCTCTTCGTGATCGATCTCTCCCTCTTCGGAAATGACCTCCGGATTGATCATTGCAAAGAGGTTCTGTTGGGGATCGATCGGGCTGACATCAAGGACGATAATTCTTCGAGGAATCCCAATCTGACAGGCGGCCAACCCAATCCCATTTGAGTGATACATCGTCTCGATCATATCTTGGATCAGCTTCCTCGTTTCCTCATTGGTCCGGTCTACCTTCTCAGAAGGCCTCTTCAACAAGGGATGAGGATACTTCAGAATTTCCAAGACAGCCATCTTCCTATCTCCTTTGTATCCTTTTTAGATAGAATAACATAAAGATGGAGATCATGGCTAAAAAGATTCCAATCCCCTGGGAGGTTGAGACCCAATCTCCGAAAAGAAATCCCCTCGGATCATCCCTCCATATCTCAATGAAAAAACGGGTTGCCGAATAGAGGAAGAGGAAGAGCCAGAAGATTTGGCCGTAAAAAGTCTTCTTTCTCTCCATCCAGTTCAGAAAGAAATAGAGGGCTAAGCTACTGGCCGCCTCGTAGACCTGGGTAGGATGGAGAGAAACATTCAATCGAGCCAGGGAATTCGAGTCCGTAAAAGTGATCCCCCAGAAGAGGGAGGTCTCTTTTCCATAACAACATCCCGCAAGGAAGCAACCGATTCTACCAAAAAAGAGGCCTAAGGCAATGGATGGAGAAAATAGATCGGCCAATTTCCAAATAGGCAACCGGTGCCACTTCATATAAACCAGTGAGACTCCGATCGCGAGAAAGAGCCCTCCATAAAAGACCAACCCACCTTCCCATATTTTAAATACTTCTAAAGGATTTTTACGATAAGCATCGAGGTTGATAAGGACAAATAAGATTCTTGATCCGAGGATCGCTGACAAAACAGAATAGAAGAAGAGATCCACTACCCTCTCGAAGGGAATCCCTTCTTTTCGAGCCTTCAGGCTGGCAAGAGCCGCTCCCCCAACAAACCCGAGAGCCACGAAAAAGCCGTAAGAATAAACGGTGAAACCACCCAATCGAAAGAGGATGGGGTACATAATTTACTTCAAATTCCAAATTTCAAATTTCAAATCCCAAATAAATTCCAAGCACCAATCTCTAAAGACCAAAACGTTTTTTCGAATTTGAAATTGGGTTCACTGGAATTTATTTGGGATTTGGTGCTTGGGATTTGGTGCTTTTCTTGTGATCTCGTTTCAACAACTCTAAGGCCATTAAACCGATACCGATACAGATGGCAGAATCTGCAACATTGAAGGCAGGCCAATGGTAAGAGAATAGGTAAAAATCAAGGAAATCTACAACCTCCCCATATCGGAGACGGTCAATGAGGTTTCCAACTGCGCCGCTCAGAACGAGAGAAAATGAAAGGGAAAAGGTCTTCTCACCTTCCCTCGCTTTGACAAAGAGAAAGAGAATGCTTCCGATGGCGACTAAAGAAAACACTACAAAGAACCAGGATCCAAGACCTCCCTTTTCTCCCCCAAAGATTCCGAAAGCCCCGCCGGGGTTCCTCACATGGGTGAGATTGAAGAACCCGTGGATCACTTCCACCCTTTGATAAAGAGCCAACCTTTGTTGAACAACATATTTGGCCCATTGATCAATCGAGATGATCCACACGCAGATAATCAAGAGAATCCAATATTTCCGCTTCATCTCTACCCTAATATTCAGTCTCGCTCAGGACCGATCAATCTTTGTAATTTAAAATCTCGTAATACTTTAGCACTTTGAAAATCCCTCCCTGCCTCCCTTTTCCAAAGGGAGGAGATATTAACTTCCCTCTTTGGTAATCCTTTTCCTGTCATAGACAGGCAAAGGGGGATGGAGGGGGATTTTATAGTGATTCTTTTAATTTCTTTGGTTTTTGAAATTCATTTTTAAAAATGCTAAATTGATACAAAATCTCAAATCCTAATTTCCAAATCCCAAATAAATTTCAAGTCCCAATGACCCCCTCACCCCATCCCTCTCCCCGCTGGGGAGAGGGGAAGGGTGTTTGTTTATTCTTGGATGGCCTCGACGCATCTCTGACAGATGGTGGGATGCTCCGAATGGTGGCCCACGCTCACATCATAATTCCAACATCGTTCGCACTTTTTCCCATCTGCACGGAAAATCTCCGCCCTCACCTCTTTCTCATCTATCGCCCCGCTTGCGGCAGGATGAAGAGCGACCGAGGATACAATGAAGATGGATTTCAGATCCTTCTCGTAGGGTTGAAGAAAGTGATAGATCTTCTCAGGTAGATAGAGGTAAACTTGGGCATCCAGAGAGAGTCCGATCACCTTTTCCTTTCGGGCCTCCTCTAAGGCCTTGGTCACCACAGCCCGGATCTCCCAAATGCGCTCCCATCGTTCGCTCAGTGCATCATCCAAATATTCGCTTTGCAATCCAGGAAACAGCGTCAGGTGAACGCTTTCGGCCCTCCCTGACTCCGCCGGAATATATCTCCAAACTTCTTCTGCCGTAAAGGAAAGAATAGGAGCCATGAGGCGGGTCAGGGTCTTCAAAATTTCATAAAGGGCTGTCTGGGCTGATCTTCGGCCTGAAGAAGGGGCTGAAAACGTATAAAGTCGATCCTTCAGGATATCAAAATAGAGGGCGCTCATTTCAACAGCACAAAAATTCTGGACACTATGGTAGACGATGTGGAATTCAAAATTCTCATAAGCTTCCCGAACCCTGGAGATCAGTTTTTGAAGTCGATGGAGGGCCCATCGGTCCATCTCATGGAGTTCACGATAGGGAATACGGTCTTTCTCTGGATCAAAGTCATAGAGGTTCCCTAAAAGGAAACGGTATGTGTTCCGAATACGAAAGTAGGCGTCAGCCGACCGTTTCAAGATTTCGTTGGAGATCTTAATGTCATCCTTATAATCCTCTGCCGCGACCCATAACCTCAGGACATCCGCTCCCAATTTGCTAATGACTTCTTCGGGTGCGATCACATTCCCTGCGGACTTGGACATCTTTTTGCCCTCTCCATCCACCACAAATCCATGGGTGAGGACCGAAAAATAAGGGGCACGGCCTCTTGTCCCGACGGAGGTCAGAAGGGAACTGTGGAACCACCCCCGATGTTGATCGCTCCCCTCCAGATAAAGACTGGCAGGAAATTGAAGATCATCCCGGCTCTCCAAGACGGCCGCATAAGAGACCCCTGAATCGAACCAGACATCCAGAATGTCCATTTCTTTTGTAAAATCTTTTCCTCCACATTGAGCACAACACATCCCTTTTGGCAAGAGGTGATGAACCCCTTCTTCAAACCAGATATCCGCTCCTCTCTCCTCAAAAAGATGGGCGACGTGTTGAATGGTCTCCCGATTGACAAGGGGCTGTTTACAAGCGGAGCAGTAGAAGACGGTGATGGGAATCCCCCAGGCCCTCTGTCTGGAAATACACCAATCCGGTCGGTTTTCAATCATTCCGTAGATACGATCTCTTCCCCACGGAGGAATCCAGGTCACCTCATTGATCGATCGAAGGGCATTCTGCCTCAATCCCTTTTTATCCATGGAGATGAACCATTGCTCTGTCGCCCGGAAGATGATCGGGTCGTTGGTACGCCAACAATGAGGATAAGAGTGTACCATCACCTCTGTTTTCAGAAGGGCTCCCACTTCGGTAAGTTTCTGATTCACCCCATCATTGGCATCGAAAACGAATTGCCCAGCGAAGAAAGGAACCTCCTTTGTAAATCGGCCGTCATCATCGACGGGGCTATAAATCTCTAAGCCATACTGAACTCCACTTTCGTAGTCCTCCTGACCATGGCCGGGGGCGGTGTGGACGCAGCCCGTTCCTGCGTCCAACGTCACATAGGAAGCAAGGATGAGGAGCGAATCTCGGTCGAGGTACGGATGTCGGCATTTGAGTCCTTCCAATTTTTTTCCTGGAAATTTCTCCAAAACCTGATACTTTTCGATACCAAATTTTTCCATGACCACTTCCAAGAGTCCCTCCGCTAAAATATAAACTTCTCCCTTCACATCAACCGCCACATAGGTGAAGTCCGGATGGAGGGCAATCGCCAAATTGGCTGGAATCGTCCAAGGAGTGGTCGTCCAGATGATGACCGAGACGGGTTTCCCTTTCAGGCTTGGGAATATATCTCCGATATCCCCCCCACCGTCCGGCGCCATAGTCCCGGTGCTGATCCCAGCGCCATTATGATGGCTCTGGACGGCGGCGCCCTTACCCTCCCCCTCGAGGGGGGAGGGGTGGGAGGGGGTGGAGACCATCTTAAATTTTACATAAATCGATGGGGAACGGTGATCCTCATATTTCACCTCGGCCTCAGCCAATGCCGTCTTGCAAGTGGGGCACCAATGGACCGGTTTCTTTCCCTTGTAGACCGAGCCGTCCAAAAGAAACTTACCAAATTCTCTCACAATCGTTGCCTGGTAACTAAAATTCATGGTCAGATAGGGGTTCTCCCAATCGCCAAAGACTCCAAGCCGCTTAAACTCCTCCCTTTGAATCCCCACAAACTTAGCAGCATAATCCCGGCACCGTTTTCGTATTTCAACAATGGAAAGTTCCCCTTTCTTCGAACCGAGGCTCTTCTCGACCTCGTGTTCAACAGGCAACCCGTGACAATCCCACCCCGGAACATACTGGCTATCGTAGTCGGCCATGAACTTGGACTTCACAATAAAGTCCTTCAGGATTTTGTTCAGGGCGGTCCCGATGTGGATGTTCCCATTGGCATAAGGAGGGCCGTCGTGGAGAATATATTTGGTCCTCCCCTTTGCCTGCTGGCTGAGTTGGCGATAAATTCCCTTGGCCTCCCATTCCTTTAGTAGATCAGGTTCCCTCTTTGCCAAATTGGCCTTCATCGGAAAGTCGGTTTTAGGGAGGTTCAGTGTCTGGCGATAATCCATTGTTTTTCCTCTCTCTTTGGATCTATGCAAGAATGCAAGTTTTGGCCGCTGCCTCGTTGAGCCAGTCCATACCTTGGGGCAATGTTCCACTGGAAAGGATGCAAGGGGTATGGGAATTGAGAACGAGCATGAAAATCCTGAGCACCATGTTATCTTGGATTGAATAAAATTTCAAAATCCTTTATTTTAAAGAAAATTAATTAACATAAAAACAGGAACTTATCAAGTTTTTAATGGTTCGGAGGGGAATGCCTCAGTTATGGGAGCAAGTGGTCGATCCGACAGGAATACTTCCAAAGCTTTATGAAGCGGATCGTTGAAGACCTTATGGGCAACGTTCCTTATCGCCTAAGTCAGCCTTTTAGAAGCCATTCATCTCACGTAGAGTGCACCATGAGGTAACCGCTATAAAGCTTTTCCAGTACCCCTGCCGGATCTCCAAAAACCCCGTAACTGAGGGATTTCTTCGGAGGCTTGCACGAGAATGGAGCCCCACGGCTAAGCCCGTGGTCCCCAGGGTAGGCGGATGAAGAAAAAGGGGGGTAGAATCTTCTTCGAGGGGTCAAAGATGAAATCAATCGATAAAGTGAAGCGATCCATTTTAGAAGGGGTGCGGAAAGATTCCCCTTCTCTTTTGCGGGCCTATCAATTGACAAAAATCGCTTCCCAAGCAGGGTTCGATTGGCCAAATATCGCAGGGGTCTTAAAAAAACTGGACGAAGAGATCGAGGAGTTCAAAGAAGCCCTTTCCCTTCGGAATCGAAGGAGGATAATGGAAGAACTCGGAGACCTCCTCTTTGTGCTGACCAACATCGCCCGTTTTCTCCACATCAATCCAGAGGAAGCATTGAGGAGAACCCTTGAGAAGTTCACCATGCGATTTCATTACATTGAGACGTCGCTCCGAAAGAAAGGAAAATCCCTCCATGAGTCCAACCTCATCGAAATGGATCGGTTATGGGAGGAGGCCAAAAAGAAGAAAACCAAATGAAATTTAGGAATCCAGGGATTGAGGCATTTAGGGATTAAGGAATTGAGGAATCCCTAAATTCATGAATCCCTCAATTGTTTCAGATAAGATATTCGCCTACATTGATATGATAGTCGTTCGGATCAAGGGTCTTTACGATGGTTCGCTTAAATTCCCCGGTCTTCTCATCCAACTCTCTGAGATCCACCACCTCGCCCTTCTGATATTCACCATCGCTGTATTGGAGGAGCATGACCTTCGGCCGATCGATGAGTTCGCTATCCTCCTGGATGTGAACGACAATCCCCATTTCATTGGTATTCAATAAGGCCAACGTACCAAGAGGAAAGACTCCAATCATGTTGATGAAAACTTTGACCAAGGCAGGGTCGAAATCTTTTCCGCTCCGTTCCAGCATGATCCCCAAGATTTTTTCAGAGACATAGGGGAATCGCCGATCTCCCCTCGGCCTTACCAAGACATCGTAAAAGTCAGCGAGGGCGACGATCTTACCGAAGAGGGTGATCTTCCTCTTTTGAGTCGGTCTCGGATAGCCGCTTAAATCGTATTTGAGGTGGTGCTCAAAAGCCGCATCAATCATTCGGGTGGAAAGCTCTCCCCACTCCTTCATCCGCATCACGGTCTCTGCTCCCATGATCGGATGAGATCGCACGACCGCCAATTCTTCCGGCGACAGTTTCCCGTTCTTGTCAAGTATCTCCTTCGGAATACTGACCTTTCCAATATCATGGAATAGACCTGCCATACCCAATTGGGAGAGGTATTTCTTAGGAACCCCGAGCCTTTGGCCGATGGCCATGGCATAGATGGCCACATTGACGGAATGGTTGAAAGTATGCTCATCATAATTCTTAATGTTTGCCAATCCCAACAAACTTGATTCATCTTGCATGATGGCATTCACCGCGCCTTGCATCAGGCGCTTTGCCTTTCGAACATTGAGCACTTTCTGGTTCCTAACGCTATCCACCACTTCCTTGACTAAACCGATGGACTTAAAATAAACCTCATCCGAAAATCGTTTCTTATCCTTCGAATCGGCATAGATCTCTTCGTCTTTAAAAAACTCCAATTTGCCCACACTGATGGTGTCGATACCTCGATATTCCAACTGTCGGTTGACGTAGAGATAATTGATCTCGTTCTTCTCCTCCAGTCCTGAAAGGAGGTAGATGAAATCTTTGAGATGCTCGCCATTCACCTCCTCCGTAAATTCCAACTCTCCAATCCATCGATTTCTCATCTCCTGCAGATAGCCTCTTATAATCGAATAATAGTCAGCTTTCACATGGATTTTGTGATTGTTGAAGAACAAATTGTCGCGGACGATCTTAAGGGAAAGACGGCCCTCTGATTTCATGATGTTGTTGATCACCTGGAGGCACTCTTGGGTAAGGCGATCGATAACAATGTTATTTCGATTATAAAGAGTGGTCCCTTTGAGCAGGCGGTAAAACGCCATGATAAATTCTGTCCCCATTTGGGTGGGGAGATGTTCATGGTCGACGGAGGGTACTTTTTCTGGCATTAGACCAATGACTCCTTAGAGAGTTTACTCCTCAACGCCTGGAGACAGGCATCGCGGATCGATTCATCCTTCGAATCCTTTCCTGACATCAAGATGGCCTTTGCTTCGGGAGTTCCAATCATGGCCAGGGCATTGGCTGCTCCGATACGAATCTCGTCCGTCTTCCCCCGACCGAACCAGCTCTTTCGTTCTAACAATTGCCGGAGAACAAGGATGGATTCATTGGAGCCCGACATCCCGATCGCATCGAAGAAGGCTTTTGTCTCCGACGATTCCCTTTTCTGAAATTCCTTTGACTGGACCACTTCCAAAAGAGGAACCAGACCGGCCTTTTTCCCCACCTTCCCAAGATTAATGGCCGCCATCGACCGAATGCGAGCGTCTTCGTCTGTCAGGGCCTTCACCAGCAACCCAACGGCCTTGGGAGCACCGATTAACCCCAATGCCTGGAGGGCCTCCCTTCTCACTCGAACCTCCGCATGATTGAATGCCTTTTGTATGTAAGGAAGGGATTCCTCCTTTCCGATCCGGCCTAAGATATAGGTGATATTGCGGACCAGATACCACCGTGGGTCATCCATAAAGGGGGTGAACAGTTCAATGGCGTTCCTTCCGATTTCAGAGAGGGCATCGCAGATGACTCTTCTTGTCTTTGATTTTTTGCGTTCCGCCAGCAATTTGATGAGGGGTTTGACGGAGTTCCGTTGAAGGAGAGTCAGGTAGCTGGTGACATCCTCCAATCGAATTGTTTCTTCCCTTTCCAGAACCTTCCCAATCCGTTCGATCCGTTCCTCCTCACCGGCCTCAAAGATAAACTTCCGCATAATTTCGGCCTGCCAATCCAAAAGCTCAGAGGTCTTGAGTGTCTTATAAAACCGTTTCAATAGATCGCTGGCTTTTTGGAACTCGCCGAGGGTCAAAAGGGCGTCGAGTATTTTGTTGAGGATATTGACCGCATTTTGATACGGTTCCGGCTCTCTTTCCAGAACCAAGATGTCGAAAAGAGTGTCAACAATATTAAAGACAAAGGTCGGGCTGACCTCTTCCGCGACTTCCTTTCGCAGCCTCTCCACTTCATCGGGAGTAAGGGAATAAACCTTCCGATTCGATACAAAGGAATGAAGTTCCTCAATCAGCTTTGTTAGGGCCCTATCCAAATCAGCCTCTTCCATATCTTCTTCGAAAACATCCACCTCAACATGGTGGGCGGCGGGTTTGAATACAAGTTCCTTTCTGAATTGTTCGACACTTTGAGGGATGAGGACTGGCATTTCATCCAGGAATTCATCAGTGGCCAAATAACCGATGTGAACGAAATCCTTCTCCCACAATAAGGTGACGAAATCATCCTCCAATTGATTGATACGATCACTCTGTACAATGATGTCGATCAATCCCTGAATCTCCCACTCTTCCAGCCCTTTCATGAACCGGAGTTCCCTCAACCCGTCTTTGTAAAAGAGGAAGGCTAAACTGTTCTTTATGTTCCTGTTCTCATATAAGACTTTCCCCTTAAAAGAGAGGTCATATTCTCCAATCTGAATAATGAAGGAATTGTATTTATTTAAGAAGAAATTGAATTTCTTTGGAACCAGTTCTCGAAATCCCTTAAGGATAGGGTTATCGGGTGGATAAAATTGAAAGGCCTTAATCCCCTTAATGAAGGATCTCATTAGATCTCTGGCCAGGAGGAGCTCTTCGTCTGCCTCCAATCCCTCGACTAAAGGCATTTCCTCAGCGAGATCAAGTGCCTTCTTCTCTCCTGACACCTCTTCAGGCATAGCATCCTTTTCCATAACTTTTTGAGTTGACTCTATTTTTAATGGTTTCGGGCCGATTTGTCAATATTTTTTTTCTACCTTTTAACGTCTTGACCCCGTAGTTGTGCACACCAGACAAAGAGAGAGGCCAAGCCTCTCCATCAAACTTTTTTATCTGATGTTGAACATTGATTTTCAACGGAAGCATCCCCAATTCCGTGAAATGAGCAGAGGAAGACAGACCGGACTTCGGAAGTTTTAGAAATGCGGTCAGTTAACCCGTCAGTTGCAAAATAACAATACCGAAACCGGACGGGGGTACTGGAAAAGCCTTGCAGCGGCACCTTTGGGAGTTGGCTGCATGCGTCTCCAGGCAAAACCGGGACTTCACGTAAAGTGAGATCCTCTGTAACCCTTCATTTTCGAAAAATCCGCGATTGCAAGGGTTTGGAAGTATCCCTGCCCGGGTTCGATATTGCAACATCTGGGTTAACATGTTAGGGGCAACTTTCGTATTTGCTAAAAATAGAGGTTTTTGACGGTTTTTTCAACGTTCGAGTTAAATCCATAAGAGGTTCCGCCCTAAAACTTTCTCAGCCGTCCTGTCTTCCTCTTGACGCTTAATCTCATCACAGGAAAAACTATGCTTTTTTTTCAACAATGGGGTTGATCAATTCATGGGGGGGTGATATGTTGTTAATAAATTGGTAACGTTCAAAAGGTGAGGCATTTTAATAAACCAGTTAAAATAACTTCAACCCCCAGCATATTTCCCTCCCCCTAAGGACGGGGGAGGGTGAGGGTGGGGGTGAAAAGTTATAAAATTTTCAAACGATTCCAAGTACTTCCCCCCTCCCCTCAATCCCCTCCCGCAGGGGGGAGGGGAGATCTCGGAGGCTCTTTGACAGGGATTGGTTATCTTGTTCGGTTGTCAAAACATTAATGCCTCACCTTCTGAACGTTACTAGTAAAGTACCCCGCAGCAGAGCTGCGGGGCATCTAATTGTCTAAAAAACTTTCCTCCCCCTTGATGGGGGAGGATTAAGGTGGGGGTGATGATAAGATCATTTCCCCCTCACCCTAACCCTCTCCCCCCAGGGGAGAGGGTAGGCCATTCATCCCCCTAGCAGAGCTGGGGGGTATTCTGGCATATTTTGATAAATTTCAATGACCCATACCCAAACTTGTTCTTTTGAATCATTGATGATTATCCGGTTACTGGAATTTGATTTGTTCGAAATGATGAGACTGCGATTCCGGTGAATGAATGGTATCCCCTTCTTTCAAACCAACAAGAGGCACTCTCTATATTGTCTCCACTCCGATTGGGAACCTGGAAGACATCACCCTAAGGGCCCTTCGAACCTTAAAGGAGGTGGATTTGATCGCTGCAGAGGACACCCGACATACGAGCCTCCTTCTTAAGCACTTTGGCATCCGCACACCGCTCACCAGTTATTTTGAGGGAAATGAATTAAAGAAGAGGGAGTTTATCCTCTCCAGATTGAAACAGGGCGATCAAATTGCCCTCGTCTCAGATGCCGGGACACCCGGTATATCCGACCCTGGGTTTCGGCTCATCCGATTGGCCATCGAAAACCGGATACCGGTGGTTCCCATTCCGGGCCCTTCTGCGGTGATAGCAGCCCTTAGTGCTGCAGGTCTTCCGACCGATGCCTTTCTTTTTAGAGGCTTCCTCCCCCATAAATCAAAAAAGAGGAGGGATCTCCTTCAGCAATTGGGAGAAGTCAAAGAAACCCTTATTTTCTATGAATCCCCGCACCGCATCTCCGAAACCTTGCAGGATATCTTCGACATACTCGGAGATCGAGAAATCGTTCTTACGCGGGAATTGACAAAGGTTTATGAGGAAATCCTGAGGGGGAAAGTGAGCGAAATTCAAAATCAGGTCTCAGGAAGGAAATTGAAGGGGGAGATCACCTTGGTCATCTCCGGGAAAACCCGGAAGGCAAAGATTGATGGGGAGAAACGGTGATGGGGAGATGGGGTAAAGGTTTTAGTTTTTCTTTCTCCCCATCCCCCTATCTCCCGACCTCCTCATCTGATCTTCTGAATATCCTTCTCCTTTCCAATGACGACCAAGACATCGCTATCCTTTGACAATCTCTCTACCTCCCGTTGAAGGAATGGGACCGCCGTCATAGTCGATGGCAAAAATAAATTGGGGAAAACGCTTAGGAAGGCGCATCAAGTTAAACACCATCACTCCGATAGACAATCTATCCAGCCATGAAGAAAGGGGCCAGCCAAAATGAACAGAAACCTTTTGTTCAGGCATCTCATATTCTATTAATTTCAAGAGAGAGACGAAGTGATGGTACAGACCCTGTTTTTGAAAAGGGAAGCGAAAATCGTTAGGGGCCAACTTGGGGGGGATACCTTTACGTGGAGAAAAGAAGGTGACGTAAACCTCATTTTCTTTGGGACCTCCCCCGCAAAGTATCTCTTCTCGTGGACGGCGAAAGAAGATGTGAATTTCAGGGTACGCCGATTGAGCCAAATAGAGGATCATTGACATCTCGCTGTCGGTCTTTTCGATTTCTTTTATTTCCGGAGCCCGTTTCTTAGCCACCAAAATGCCCGCTATCAATACAAAACCCGTCACCGTCGCCCACATCATGGTGCCATGGGGCTTCATGGAGGCCAGAAAGAAGAAACAACTCATAAAAATAATCCAAATGAGCAATGTGATGGAACGGCTTGTATGAAATTGGGCAACCTCTTTCGTCCCCATGAAATAACGATAGACCAGAAGGGAAAACATGTTGATGCAAAAACTGGCGATGAGGCCTAAGGCATACATATCGGCCAAGATCATCTGGCTTCCTTGTGTGATTAATATGATCATGGAAAAAAAGGTTGCGTTAAGAAGGTGAATTCGGTAAAGGGACTGCCTTCGATTTGTGGCGATGAGCCAGTAAAAGCGATAACGCTCTGCTACCCGCTCCATGAGTTCGCTGGAGGCCACAAAGGCCGTATTGATCGCCATAATCAGAGCGAGGCTTGCAAGCCCTGCCACGGCAATCCCAAAAGGAATTCCATTTAGCAGGGTGGCATAGTGAGTAATGAGATCCCCTTCATGTTGGGCGAAATCAATGGGGGCAGATAAAGCCAGAGTCGCGACAATAGGTGTTACAAGTCCTACGGTGAGGGCCAGAAAGATGTAAGCCTTTCCGATCTCCCGCCAGGTTCGCACCAACCCAGCGGTCTGGAGAACGGATTCCACACCAGAATAAGCCAAAATACAACTTGCAATGGAGGCAATAAATATTCCATACCCCCGGAAAAATGACCCTGTCTGTAGCTTCGTCGCTGCGTGGCCAAAACCTGCTTTCAGCCGAACCAGAGATTCAGAATCAAAGGATAGAATTCCAGAGGCAATTAAATTGAAAAAGATAAAAGCAGCAAAGATAAAAATTGAGAAAGTGAACCGGGCGTTTTCTCGAATGCCCAGGATGTTCAGTCCAGCAATGGCCCAAATGATGAGCAGGACGATGGTCATCTTGGAGGGATGGGACATAAGAAAAAAGGAAGTGGCATTTTCTACTGCACTCACTGCCGAGATGCAGGCTGTTAATACATAGTCCACCATGATGGAGGCCACAGCGATAAAGGAAACCATGGGGCCGAGAACAAGGTAAGAGAATGAATAGACCCCACCCCCAAAGATCCCGTGTTTCTCCAAGATCTCAGCTATCTCCACAAGACGAGTGGTCATGTAGTGAATGAAGAAGGCGGTAAACGGAATGAAGACGATCGCACTTAGACCAATAAAACGGAAAGCTTCAGCAGGGGCATAAAAGACGGAAGTAAGCTCATCCATCAGGGTGATGATCGCAATAGCGAGCCAAGTGAGCCAGACTTTTCCACCTTGAAAATAGGTTAGCAAAGTCTTTTTCCGCAAAAGCAAAAGGAAAAGACTCACCAGACCCAGGTTAATAATAAATAAGATACCTGTCTTCATGGAGGTAACCATTTTATAGCAAGAAAGAATTTTAAATCAAGTTGTTTGGAGGAAGTCCCCTAATATCATACCCGGTACCAATGAAAGGAACTGAAAAGGAGACCTTAAAAATAGATAATGATCTTGGTTCGTTGCTAAAAGAGTTCTAAGGAAATCCAAAGGTAGAAGGTGAGTTGAATTTAGGATCAACAGGAAATGTTTCTCCCAAAATTAAAAACTTTTTCCAGGATATGCAATTTCCTATTTGATTTTCTGGATATCTTCTTCCCTGCCTATTACCACCAAGACATCGCTGTCTTTAACCACAAAATCGGCACGAGGCACCATGGTTAGCCGTTCTGGCAACATCTCCCTCACAGCAATCACCTCGATATGATATTTGCTCCTCAGATGGAGTTCCCCAATCGTCTTCCCCAAAAAACTAATAGGAGGTACTATTTCACAGATCGTATAATCCTCGGAAAGGGGGGGTAATCGAGGACATTTCAAAGACGATGTTCTGATCTCAAGGGTTGAAACCTGTAAGAAAGGCCTGAAAAAAACTGTGGTTTTTATATGCTAGGAAGGAAGTTTTGGTAAGGTAATGAGATTAGAACATCTCCCGAAGGGCTTGTTCGCTCGTGCGTTTCACAAGGGCAATTACCTTGTCTTCCGGCTGAAACTCCGTTTCTCCATAGGGGATGATTACCTCTTCTCCCCGGATTACAGCGATAAAGATCGATCCTGGAGGAAGTGACAAATCCTTAACTTTCTTTTTCACGATCGGTGAAGAGCGGGAGAGTTCTACTTCTACGATCTCAACGTCTCCGGCTTTCAATGTCAGAAGGGGAATCACCATATCTCCGGCCATCACTTGCTCTTCAATAATGGCATTAATAATCTTGGTTGCACTGACTGAGGCATCGACACCCAGGCCGGTGAAAAGCTCTTCGTTCTGGGGATTGTTTACCCGGGCTATCGTCCTCGGCCGAAGGAATACCAATTTTGCCACCTGGCAGATCACGAGATTGTCTTCGTCATTACCTGTCACGGCCACAATCACATCTGCTCGGTTCGCGCCGGCCTCTTTTAAGACCTCCACAGCCGAACCATCTCCCAACATGATGAATTCGTGAAACTCTAAAGAAAGGGTATCCACTTTGGACCGGTCTTCTTCAATCAACATCACTTCATGGCCTTCTGCCATCAGGAACTTTCCAAGATGATATCCGACCTTCCCTGCACCCACAATAATGATATACATACCCTCTCCCTCACCTTTCCTGAATCACCTGTAACAGATCCTTGATAACCAAGTCTGTTGAACAGATGGTTTCCAAGCCGAGTTCTTTATAGAGGCCCGCCAAAATGGAGTCATGCACCACAGTGATGACCCGATCGATCTGAAACTTCTTCTTAACCCACTGGCCGATCATCAGATTGATGTTGTCCTTATCCGTCATGACAAAGAGAATATCCGTCTTTTCTTGAAGGGCCGGACGCACATATTCTTCCACCAGACCATTGCCCACCATCCGCTCCCCGGAGAACTTTTCGGAGAGCCTTCGAAAGGCCTGTTGGTTCCTGTCGAGAACGACTACCTGATGCCCTTCCTCATCTAAACGGTTCGCCAGAACAGATCCTACTCTACCACAGCCAATGATCAACACTCTCATCCGACTCCTCCCATTATGCCCCCGCGGAGAGTTTGTCCACAATCACTTCGCAGGGAGCCCGACGCAGAACCAGATCGGAGGTACGACCCAAAATCTCCTGAGCCATCCGGATCTGGGATCGAATCCCCATGACAATCAAATCGGCCTCCCAGTCTTTGGCAGCTCTAATAATCTCTTCCCCCACTACCCGGCCCCGTCTCACTTCCGCCTTTCCCTGAAGTCCTCTCAGGATGACAATCGATTCTCCTCGCTTGATGATATCCTCTGCCTTGGTTTGTGCCTCAGGCATGGGCGCCTCCAATGGCAGCGTCCTGGGAACTTCAAGAACGGTAATAAGGTAAATCTCTGCCTTCTGCTCTTCCCCCAAGCGACAGGCCAACTCAATCCCCCGTTCAGAATAATCGGTACCTGAGGTTGGAACTAAGATCTTCTTGATAGCCCCCACAGCTCTTCTGGCTTTAGCTGCGGCTAAAGGTATGGCTCGCGGAACATGAAACATCCACCAGAGTAAAACCCCCATGGATGCACCAAAGACAAAAGCCAGAAATGCCCCCAAAAAGGTAACATGGAGCTCAGGTGACATGACTCTTCCCCTTTTGCCGAAAGTAGATCCAGATCATCTTGATTCGAAAAATGCCAAAGAGAAGGAGGGCGATGGAAAAGATCAAAGATGGAATCGCCCACCTAATGAAAATGGTCTGCCATAGGATATAGAAACTTAAAACAATCATGAGGATGGTTGTGACGACCTGGAAGTAATCTCGCCACCCCGCCCGTTCAGGTACTTCTGGTGCTTTTACCAATTACCTTCTCCTTTTCCCGTTTGTCTCTTTCTCCCAAGGCTATCTTATACTGTTCGAGCATGTCAAATTCCTCAGCGGACGTCAATATCTTTTTCTGCTCCGTCTCCCAGTCATGTTTCACACTTCCAAGTAAAGGGAGGCTTTTCTTTTCACGGAACAGGAAATAGTAAATCAAACAAACGAGAACCCATGCTGGCCCCGCAATACGGCCGATTTCATGGGTCAGAATGACTTCAAACAGAATGAAACTAACCCCGATCATTCCGATGAATCCAAGGACGGGAATATCTACAGTCTTTCCATTATGATTCCATTTGATGTTCAAGGGCATCTTGTAAGGCCTCGGAGAGTAAGGATCGGAGAAACGAAGTTTGATCATAGAGATGAAGACAAGGAGATAGCCGCTCGCTGCACCGAAGGCATACATATTCCCCAGCGTGTCCATGGCGCTAGGCGTTAGAAAGGCAAGGAGTGCCTCAATCATTCCGATGATCGAGAAGAAGACAATCGTGCGTACTGGGGTCCGGTATTTCGGATGAACCTTGTCAAACCAGGGAGTGATCAGATTGAGTTGGCTCATGGAATAGGTAAGCCGGGATGCGCCCATGACTCCGGTATTTGATGAGATGAGTAGGATTGTGGCTCCTAGGATGGCCGCAAAAGGCCCAGCCACCACTCCAATAATAGGGATCGCATGGGCGAGTTTGGCCACTGGATCCCCTACTGGAAACTCCTGCCACGGTAAGATGCCAAGACCCATGGTAGAAAAGGCCAGGGCAAAGATAAAAACCGTAAAAATCAAGGTGATGGAGGTTCGGGGAATGATCGTTGCTGGTCTCCTGGTTTCCTGAGCTGCTTGCGAAATTGATTCCAATCCCACAAAGGAGATGATTGCCAGTGATGAACCGTACATAAATTCCTTCAAGGTTGGAAACTGGGTCTTCCACTGCAGGACAAATAGTTCCGGCTTCCATGCGAAGAGAAAACCTATGATGATAATGGACGATTCGGTGATGATATCAATAGCACCAATAACCTCATTGAAGAGAGAGGATTCCCGGACTCCACGAATGTTGAGCCAGATAAGGAAAGTGATGAGTATCAGTGTCTCAGCTGCCCAGACCGGGTTGACCCTCTTAAAGATCCAAATGTCCACAGCAAAAAATTCTGGACGTACGCCCAAGACATGGGGCATAAAGAAATTCATATAGCCTGCCGAAGCGGTCGCGAAGAGGGCGATATCAATCGTATAGTCGAGAAGGAGGGACGCACCCGCCGCATACCCCCAAAAATCTCCCAGCCCCCGCATGGTATAATATTGACCCCCTCCGGCAACAGGGTAGGTAGAAGCCATTTCTGTGTAAGCAAGCCCGATCATGATGTAGATGAGCCCAGCGACAAAAAAAGCAAGACTTGCCCCACCATGAGCAGCCCCCATGACAAGGCCCAGAGCAGCATAGATATCCGCGCCTACATCCGCATAGCCCCACATATAGGAGCCCCAGACCGTTACATCTCTGCGGAGTTCCAGTTTCTCGGATGCTGGTTTTGGCGTCTCTTTCTCCATCCCTACTTTAAAAAAAAGCCAGGAGAAGATCCCCTAGCCACCGTCTTCTTCCCTTAGTCGCCTGCGAAGTTAGCTGACGGGTTAGGATTAAGGGATATCCTTTCCGAAAGGAACGGAATTCACCCCTTTAAATTGGTTCCTCCGCTATATTCATTCGGCCAATATGTTTATGTCAATTTTTATAACAAAAATTCCTATCTTGTCAACAACTGAAAAGAAGTATTTTGGAGAGTGGTGATCACCTGTCCCAATATGCTAAGGTCCTTCCCTCTCCAAATGCATCGACAAAAAACTTCCATAATGATAATATTAAAGTGGAGGTAAATGACAATGGATCTTGAAAAACGATTGAAGAAGATTGTGCTGAAAACTGGTGAGGTGAATTCTGTTTTGGGTGGATTTAAAATCAGAGTAATTAATCCACCTTTATTTCCATGGTATCAAGTGATCGACCAATTAATTGAAAACGGTCAACAGGTTTGGATTAATAAGACAGGAGGTCAACTCTATGTCAATTCCAAACCGGAGACTATGTAATCGGACTCTCGCCCACCGGTTGAGAGATCTCTTCTCTTTCATCTGTCAAAATTATTAATACTCCATTTACTTTATCAACAAATACAGTATTAGATAAAGTGAGAAAACCAAAAGAATCAAGACGAGGGAAGCCCCCAATGTCAGTTTTGGAAGTTCTCCGGGGTACCTCCTCCGCTTTTCTTCTAAGACCTGCTTATGTTTCTCCGCTCTTTCTGGGCTTATAATAAATCGCTTCATTTTCAATTTGGCTTCTTCCTTCTTTATATGTAATGCGAAGACAGGATTCCGGCTGAACCAAATAAGGGAATGAACCAGATTCATCACCTTCTCGTCAACGAAGTTTGCGAACGCCATCAGTGGTTCCTCGCAGAACTGGATTAGCTGTCTACCTGCCATCCGGAAAGGCCAGTCTGTATCAAGGGTATAGGTGGGATACCCCAGGACCAGCTTTCTCAGGAGCCAGAAGCCCATGAAGGTAAAGATGAACATCTGCATGATGGAGAATACGCGTGTCGTCGTAAACGGAATAAACTCCACAGCATAAGGAAGGCGGTCATATAGGACTTTCGGGTAGACCCCCATGAAAATGCATAGGAAGGCCAAGATACCCATGCCGATCAACATGTTCACAGGCGTATTGACCACCGAGTCTTTCAATTTTGCTCGAATGTTCGGCGGAGGTTCGTCCTTACCCTGGAGCCACATGTTCCAAGGGAGCTTGAGGCCTGTGTGGAGGAACGTACCCACGGTCGCTCCCTCGAGCAGCAGGTAGATCGGTGCATTGTGGATCAACTCTGCCGCTTCGATCGTCATCACCTTGCTGACAAATCCATTGAACAAGGGAAATCCCGAGATCGAAAAACCGCCGACCATGTAGAGCCAGAAAGAAATGGGCATGTATTTGTAAAGGCCGCCCAACTCGTTGAATTTCGCCGTCCCCACCACGACGAGGACACAACCTGCCCCCATATAGAGCAGAGCATTATAGATGATGTGGCAGAGCGCATGAGAAATGGCTCCATTGATGGCCATCTCTGTTCCGATGCCGACCCCCGCAACCATGTACCCGATTTGGGATATGATGTGGTACGAACAGAGCCTTCTCCCATCGTTTTCGAGCACAGCCAGAAATAGGGCGAAGACCGCCTGGATTGCTCCCATCCACATCAGGAGGGGTACGCCAGAGAAAGTCCGGATAAGGCAATAGATGGCTGTCTTTGTGGTGTAAGCCGTCATATAGATGGAGCCACTGGGCGTAGCCTCGGAGTAGGTATCCGACAACCATGAGTGGAAGGGCGTGGTCGCTGAATTGATAATGAAACCGAGGAGCATGAGGTTATAGCCCACGAACTCTCCCCCCCAACCCCATGGGAGATGGACAAGTTCAATCGAACCGGTCTTATGGAGGTGGATCACAATCCCTGCCAAGATACAGGCTCCACTAAAATGATGCCACAAAGCATATCGAACCCCTGCACCCATGGACTTTTTCGTTCCTCTGAACCACAGGAGGAAGACCGGTGCCCAGGACATAGCCTCCAAAAAGAAAAACAGGGTTAAGAAATCACCGGCAAAGATTGCACCAAGGGCACTCCCAACATAGGCCATTGCAGCCACATGCTCCCAGTCGTTCTTCACCCTCAGGCCGTAGATATTCATACAGAACGCTGCGATGAGGTAGATGTAGGCGAAGATCATGCTCATTTTGTCAATCTTGCCCAGGACCAGTGAGTATTGCAGAAAAGGTATACGCCACTTATGGAGGCCTTCGGGCCAGGACGGAACGGAACCGAAAAACCCAATCGAGGTGAGGACGACGATGGTCATCCCCGCCACGGGAAGCAACAGGAAGTACGCGAGCTTTATCTTTCTCCACTTAATGAATGGGATGAGGAAGCCGCCCAGGAAGACGACGATCCCCGGATGAATCCACCCCGTCATTCTTCATCTCCTTGATTTTTTTCATAATAGTCTTCATCCCGTACGATGAAACAGCCCATCCCTTTGGCAATTAGGATCAGAAGCATGCAACCGAAAATCCCGAAGATGGCGAAAAATTCTGGGAGGTGTTGAAACGGGAAATGGTAGTGAAGAACATCCGACCGAAGCCACACGAAATCCAAGATCAGGCTTACTGCCAGACCGATAAAATAAACTCTCCAGAAAAATCTCTTGGGATAGTTCCTCAGGAAATTCATGCTACCACCCTCCAAAGAGATCCCGGATCGCCACCTGGGCGAGGCCGTAAATATGAAACATGTTAGGAAATAGACAGAACAGGATGGAGATGGTCGCCGTAATGATTATGGGAATAAGGATGAAATAATAGAGGGGATGCCTTGTCTCTACGACCTTCGGCTTTTTGGAAAAGAGTTCCACTTTTGCCTCCCGCTCGTTCAGGACCTCATCTTTTGGCATTTTTTCAAAGAAGGCCGTTCGGATGATAGGGTAGAAGTAGACGACATCGAGAAGAGAGGCAATCAGGAGAAGGGCCAAGAAGACTATCTGTCCAGATTGAACTGCCCCGATGGCAAGAAACCACTTGCTGATAAAACCCGCAACGGGGGGCACGCCGCACATGCCAAGAGCTCCTACGGTGAAAGCGAGCATCGTAACGGGCATAGCACGTCCGATTCCCGCCATTTCACTTATATTTTTCTTTCCTGAAGCCACCAGGATCGCGCCGGCGCAGAGGAAAAGGGTGATCTTCATAAACCCGTGGAAGGGAATGTAGATCATAGCTCCCATTACCCCCATTGGGCTCAACAAAGCCACGCCAAAGATGATGAACGACAGCTGGCTAATTGTGGAATAGGCCAACCTCTTCTTCAGGTTGTCCTGGGCGACTGCAAAAAGCGAGGCACCGATCATGGTCAGGGCGGCAAAAGAGGTAAGCATAACCCCCAAACCCAGGTCCCGCATCAGATCAATTCCGTAGATATAGCCAACCGTTCTGACGATCCCAAAGACTCCTGCCTTCACCACGGCAACAGCATGCAGGAGGGCGCTCACCGGGGTTGGCGCCACCATGGCCGTTGGCAGCCATGAATGGAACGGCATATAGGCCGCCTTCATGAATCCTATTACGAAAAGGACAAACAGGATAAGGAACATGGAGCGAGAAGCCATCGTCCCTGTAAGAATCCCTCCCGGACGAAAATCGGTCGTCCCTGCAATAGAATAGGTCAAGGCTATAGCACCGAGTAGGAAAGTCCCTCCGGTTAGTAAATAGGCAAGGTATTTGCGACCTGCAAAGAGCGCTTCGGGACTCTGCTCATGGGCTACTAACGGATAGGTGGAGACAGTTAAGATCTCATAAAAGATGTACATCGTCACCAAATTACCGGAAAGGGCAACGCCCACTGCCCCTAAAATCGCAAGAGCAAAGCAGAAGTAGAAGCGTGTTTGTGCATGTTCCTTCAATGCGCGCATATATCCGATGGAATATATGGAGACCAAGATCCACAGGGAAGAAGCGGTAAGCGCAAACAGAAGACCAAAGGCATCGACGTGAAAGCCAAAGTCAATCCCCGGAAACATAGTAAAGAGATAACATACCAGCCTCTTTCCATCTAAAATCGTCGGGACCATGGAGAGAACGATCAAGAATTGGAAGCAACTTGCAAGCAGAGTCCAAGCCTCTCTAACATTCGGTCGTTTGCCAAAGATGAGAATAAGGGTTGAACCCAGGGCCGGGCACAAGAGGGCCAACAAGGGTTGAATGGACTCCGTGATGTCGATCATGGTCCTCCCACCAATCCAAACAGAACATTCACTCGATTCAAGATGGGGATCGGTATCTTCGTAAGCCATAAGATACCCATTAGGATGCACAGGGAGGACAGAGTGAGGACAGGAATCAGCATGCTCAGGGGAATTTCGTCGCGAGGAACATGGGATGTGTGTTCAGTTCCTTCTTCAACCTTCATGTACATCGTTTCAATCACACGCCAGAAGTAGACGAGGTTGAGAAGCGAGCTGAGGAGCAACACAGCGACAAATACGAATTGTTTGGCCTCCAACGAGGCAAGAATGATATAGAGTTTTGATACAAAGCCTACACTCGGTGGCATCCCGATCATGGAGATTGCTGCGATGACAAATGCAGCGCATGTATAAGGCATCCTTCTCCCCAATCCCTGAAAGTCCTTAATTTCCCACAAATTCCCTTTATAAATAAAGGCCCCAGCAACCAAAAACAGGCACCCTTTCATCAGGGCATGGTTCAAGATGTGCATGGATGCCGGCGTAAGGCCAGACCAAGGATAACGGGTGGCCGATGTCGAGAGTCCCACCGCCAGCATGATATAACCCATATTCGCTACGCTCGAATAGGCAAGCATCCTTTTCAAATTCGATTGGGTAATGGCAAGAATCGAACCGACGACGATTGCAATAGCTGCGACCCAGGAAATGATCTCAAAGACAGGCAGGAGTTTGATGAAATTTACTGTAAAGACGGAAAAGGCAACCCGGATGAATGCGTAAGTGGAGACCTCGATGATAATCCCGGAAAGCATAGCACTGACCTCCGAGGGGGCAAAGGCATGGGCATCGGGTAACCAGGTGTGAAGGGGGAAAAGGGCCATCTTGATGCTGAGTCCCACAATGAAAAAAACAAAGGCTGCCAACACCACTCTGTTTCCATATAACGGGGGTAAGAGGAGCGAGAGATCATGGATGTTGAGCGAACCCGTGACAGAATAGAGAAACCCTATCCCCAACAAGAAGAAACAGGCACCAATTGAACCCAAGACGAGGTAGGTGAAACCCGCCTTTAGCGCAATCTTTCCCCTTGAGGCGATCAAAGCATAGGCGGACAGACAGGTGATCTCTATGAAAACGTACATGTTGAAGATATCGCCCGTGACGGTGATGCCGCATAGTCCGGTAATGAGGAGTTGGTAAATCGTATAAAAGGAGACCACTTTCTGAGGTAGTTCATGCTCGATGTTTCTCTTAGAATAAATCACGCAGACGAGGCCGAGGAAAAGAAGGACGACCAAGACATAAGCATTAAGTGCATCCATCACATATTCGATCCCCCAAGGGGGGACCCATCCTCCCAACCGGTAATGGATGGGACCTATGGACATGACATGATGCAAGATGAAGAGGGATGCAATGAATTGACCGAGGAGGGTGGCTATGGAGATATAGCAGGCCGTTTTCCTGTTGATCCAGCCGGCGATGAAGATGGTGATGGCGGACAGCAGGGAGACAACGACCACCAATACAGGAAAATGTTCAACGACACTCAACATAGCACTGCTCAGAAAATAACTTTGCCACCCCCTCCCTCACCCTCCCCCCTCGAGGGGGAGGGTTGGGGTGGGGGGCACTCTCATACTTCGAGGGTGACGTTCCGTCATGACTGATTGCATAGAAAATAGAAGTCTCGTCTCACGGTGACGGTAAAGACGCCCGTTTCGTCATTCGGTTACGTTGCAGGTCTTACTAAGGAGTCCATAATTGAATAGACATTTTCTTCAGAAAATCTCCCCTAACCCCTCTTTGCCAAAGAGGGGAAATTCCTCCCTTTTGTAAAGGGAGGAAAGGAGGGATTTAGCTTCGGATGTCCATACAATCATGGACTGATTAGTAAGAATTTCACGTAACCGTCGGACCCTCAACCAAACGGGCCTCGTAACCGTAACCTTGACCCATATAATCAGGCTATTTTCATGCGAGGGTGATGAACCTATAATGAACAATTGTTGCGAAATGAACGGCTCTAATCGGTCCGGGGCATCCCCTCGTCGCTTGACTTCTCGATAATTTCGCTTTCTTCGATAGTCCCATATTCCTGATGCATCCGGATCACTAAGGAAAGTGCCACCGCTGTGGTGGCTACGGATACTACAATGGCCGTCAGGATGAGGACATGGGGAAGCGGATTCGCATAGACGTATCCCTTTCGTATGATCGCCTCATCCACAATCGGAGCTGTTCCGCCCTTGACCGCTCCGAGGGAGATGAAATATAAAAAGATCGCCGTCTGAAATATATTCAGGCCGATGATCTTCTTGATGAGGTTATCCTTAGCGATGATCCCATAAAAGCCAATCATCATGAGGATAATGAAGACCCAATAGTTGTATTTTGCGAAGATTTTTGCGATGAACCATTCCATTATCTTAACCCTCTCTTATCGTGTCCGTGTCTCGTGCCCGGCAACACTGCTGTCCAAGAGCGGTGAATTTGATTGCGATTTCACTTGATTTCATTGGACTTCTCGATTAGCATTCGCCTCTTTCAAAATCAGGTTTACCGCAGAGTCGCAAAGATCGCTGAGGGTGATTTTTCTTCTGCTCCAATCGGGAGACGGCGATTGGAGCAGAAACTCCTTCCCTTCGGGATTAACAGCGGTCCCGCTTGATGGATCTGGCAGCTATCAAGAGCCTTGTCCTAAATGAACAGAAGCCTTTTCGTTTGGCGGTATCTCTCCGCCAAACGAAAAAATCTTTCTCTGCGTCCTCGGCGGCTCTGCGGTGAAAATTTTATTTTGGACAAGTATGGTCCGGCAACCCTGATTTCTGAATTATAATCCTGGCTTCTTGAACTCAAAACTCCCAACTCCAAACTCCGAACTCTCTTCATCCCTCTTCTTCCTCCTCTTTTCCATTTCCGTCCTTCTGTGCGAGGTCGAAAAAGATGGAGGCAGTGATGGCCATGACGGTAATTCCGATGCCCATTTCGACAAAGTCCATGCCAAGGGCCCTGTTCTCTTCAAAATGGGAGGTAAAGGGAATGAACCCGTAGTTGAGATACTGAGCAGCCCCCAAGCTGAAGATGATCGCCAAGAGCCCAATACCGGCATAGATGTATAATCCCAAGGAGCTAAAGATCGTATTGGCCGATTCCGGGAACCTTTCCCTGCCACCGGCGAGATTGAAGGCGATGACGTACAAGATGAATGCCGAGGCGAAGACGACACCTCCTTGGAACCCTCCCCCCGGTCCTCCGGCCCCATGGATGATCACATACAGGGCGAAGAGCTGAATGAAAGGTATCATGACACGGGCTACCGTCTCGACGACGACGTTTCTTTCTTTCTGCTTTTCTTTCATAGCCTGCTTCGCCTTCTCAACAACAGGATCACTGACACTCCTGCGGTGAAGATGACGGTTGTCTCTCCTAAGGTATCATATCCCCGATAATCGGCCAGACCATAAGTGACCATGTTTGGAACGGCGGTCTCTTTTAACCCCTTTTCGATCCATCGGACCACGAAGGCATACCGGGACACACTCACGTTGTTCCCTTCTTTCTTTATCCAATAATACTTTTCCTCTTTGGCGTAGTGGGGCTCTTCCTTTTCAATAAAGGCATTCCATTCTCCGTCAATGCCAGGGATTTTCTCGATGTGAGAGGGAGGAGGAAACCCGCGCTTCACCAATTCTCTGGACAATTTCTCTGGGACAATGTGCTGGTCCAGGAGCGACACGACCTGGTCAACCTCCATGGTAAACAGCTTAACAGATTTGATAGGAGGGGCCTCAGGGTCGCCGAAGACGGGAATGTCCTCCGCTACGTATATAAAAAGGCCGCACAGAAGAAAGATCAAAATGAGGGCAATCGCCCTTAACGATTTCATTTCTTCTCCCACCTCGTTGTCCTGGAGATGGCCGCAATAAGGAACGCCGTGGTCGCTCCTGCACCGACAGCGGCTTCGGTGAAACCCACATCGACGGACTGCAATTCGACCCAGATGACCGCCATGAGAAAACTGTAAGCACCTAAAAGAATGACAGCGCTCAACAGGTCTCTGAGGGTGATGGCCGCTATGGCGATGACCACAACAAAAAATAGTAGAATAAGATCAACGGACAGGATCATTTAAAAGCACCCCCGCTCTATCCGTCCTGTTCAGGTCAATGTTTCATGATTTGTCCGAAACCCACAAACCATGAAAATCCCCCCTCACCCCCCTTTGGCAAAGGGGGGATGGGGGGATTTGGTCTCCATGAACACATTGGCCACTTTCCTTTGCATGGTCTGATCAACGAGAAGAGCATCCGCAGGCTCCTTCGCAATGGCATGGACCCAGAACTTTCCTCGCTCGGGCTCGACCAGGATTGTAATCGTTCCGGGAGTCAGGGTGATCGAATTGGCCAGGGTAAGCAGAGAAAAATCCCCTCGAAGCGTCGTCTCAAATTCGATGATTCTGGGATCGATTGGCATCTTTGGATGCAAAACCCTGTAAGCCACATCGATATTGGCTAGTACTATCTGCCACAGTTCCCAGGGGATATAAATGAGGAGACGGAGCGATTTCTGGAGTTTTTTCTCGCTTTTTCCCTTTACAAGGAGGTCATGGGAGATGATGCTCACAATGGCGCAGCAGGCCAGTCCGGAGATAAGATGGAAGGCATCGAAGATCCCTGACAGAAGGATCCAGAATACGGCCATGATGCAAAAGGTGATGAGAACTCCGAACGCCCTCTCTCCCAACCTCATCTCCTTTCCTCCCCCAAACGCCAAGGTTCAACTCCTGTTTTATACGCTGCTTTCATGATGGCGTGGGTTGCGGTCGGGTTGGCTGTGAATATGAATAATATGAGGAAAGCAAGCTTTGCAGGCACAAGGAGCGTTTCAGGATATTGGAAGAAGTGATAAATCATCGCACCCAAGATGATGAGTCCTCCTCCGAGCGTGTCACACTTGCCTGTCGCATGCAGCCGGGTGTAGAAATCAGGGAATCTCAGTAAGCCAATGGACCCGACGAGGGTGAAAAAGACGCCAGCTCCCAGGAGCGCCGTCACGACACCATAGACTATGACCATAATTCACCTCTTTCGAGATATTTTGCGAATACCAGGGTGCTGATAAAGTTGATCATTGCGTAGAGCAGGGCAATATCGAAAAAATAGGGTCTTTCGAAATAATACCCCATGACCACGAGGAGGGCGATCGTCTTGGTTCCAATAATATTCACTGCTGCCACCCGATTAAACACCCCGGGACCGGCCACTCCTCTATACAAGGAAAGCCCCATCGTTACTGCAATTAACAAAATGGTAACCCAAAATATTGTAATCATTTTCTCTTCCTCTTTACCCCGTTAGAAATAATGCCCCGCTGCTCTGCAGCAGCGTTATGTTTTAATAAAATTCCGGCGGGGTTTAATGCCCCGCTGGAATTTCTAACGGGGTTTACTGTAAATTATAAAGAAATCACGACAGAGCAAAAGATACATACCACACTCTTCGTCCATCTTTCAATAGGTATATTAATCCGGCTATTGTGTTTCCCGAGTTTATCTCCATTAATTTTCCCAAGAGCGATCCATTGTTGAGTTGTTATTCCATCCCCTTCCAATAAAAAAGCCAGGAGAAGATCCCCTAGCTTCTGTACTCCCCCCTTAGTCGCCTACGGAGTTAGCTGACGGGTTAGAATTAAGGGATATCCTTACTGGCATCACCAGTATTCACCCCTTTAAATTGGTTCCTCCGCTTATCTCAATTCGGCCTTTTTTATATTAAATAAAAAACCTTCCCTTCTGTCAACAAAATAAAAGGAGCGCTCGTAACCCCTCGGTTATGGAACCTTATTGGTGGAGTAACCCGTAACTCAGCCCTTCAGGGCTGATGAATCAGGGCTAAAGCCCTGAGTTACATATCTGCCAGATTGTTTCCCCGCTCGTAACTGAGGGATTACGAGCGCTCTCCAAGACTACTTTACGCTCTCCGGATTACACAGATCTCAAGAAATGATTACACGAATTTTTCTTTGTCTTTAATGACTTTCTAATCTGCGTAATCTTACTCAAAAGATGTCGGCAGAGAAGGTATAGATCTCTGTGTCCTTATCTTTCCATGCATTGGAAGGAAGACCGGCCTTTTGACATGTATGTTCCAAAAACGTTTGGCGGTCCCATCCATACTCTGTTGCAACCTGTGGTAAAAGAAGGCCTGAGAGCCATCCTTTCCGAATATAGATTCCGTGCTTCCCCACCTCGATCTCACGGACATCTGTTATCTTTTTAAGGGGGGTCAAAACCGATATCTCAATCTCAAGGTCTGGAAGTTCCTTTTCGGTTACAGGAGTGAAGCGGGGATCGCGGAACGCAGCGGCTTCAGCCATTTCTTCGATGGTTCTATGGAGGGGACCTCGACCCTCAATGTATCCGATACACCCCCTCAGTTGTCCTTTTTTTTGAATCGTCACAAAGGCACCCCTGTTCTCCTTCAGGATGGACGAATCAATCTTGAACTCTGGAATGGGCTTTCCTCTCACCTTATTTTCAATCACTGCCTTCGCAATCTGATGGAGGTTCTTTTTATCCTGTTCACTCAAACCCAAATCGACACCGACCCTCTTCTCCTCCTTCATCTTTTCTGTCCCTCCGGCTGTTTTATAAAAAACACCAGCCCCGTATCCCACCACACGGCTCCGATCACCGGTCACATCCCCAGAATTGAGGTATTTGAGCACCTTTCCTTTATTGGCCCCCAAGGCCTTGGCTGCCAACATGATAGAAATGATAGGACCTCCACCACAGGCTTCACAACGGTTCTGCTTTAGATCTCGATTCAATCCCTCAGGATTAAATTGCTCGATATGGTTCAAGACAATCTTATCCAATTCCACCGCTTTTTCATAAGAATGAAAATGAGAGAGATCTGAACTGGCAATCAATAAAACGTTTTTCCCCTTGACTGTCTCCGCAATTCCCGAAGCAACGGTTTGGCATGTTTCCCAACTCCAGTAGGGCTCCATCACAATAGGAATGAGTTTGAATGATTTCAAAACCACCTGAAGGAAGGGAATTTGAACCTCTAAGGAATGCTCCTCGGCATGCGCTTCAGGAAGGAATTGAATCTCCTTTCGCTTCTCCATCATCTTCTTGGAAAGCTCCACATCGACAGGGACCAGACCCAAAGGGGTTCGGTATCCTCCTCGATCATAAATGGACGCACCTTTGAAAAGGGCGCGGTGGCTGGGTGCGATCACCACCACGGAATCAAATGTCTTCCCCTCGACCAATTTATAGGCATAGGCAGCCACTTGTCCGGAATACATGTATCCGGCATGGGGTGAGACGAGGGCCACGATCTCACCATCGATTTTTTCCTTCTTGGCATTGTCTAAATAGCGCTTCACATCGCGGGAAAGAACCTCTGGTTTGTCAGGATAAAACGCTCCTGCCACAGCAGGTTCCCTGATCTCTTTCATGCCCATCTCCTTTCCTCCCCTTGTGGTCTGGGCCGTCAAAGGTATGCCCATCAGGAGAAAAACGCCGCTCAAAAAAAGGAGATAAAAAAGTCTTCTTCCCATTACCTAAAACCTGTCCCCCCTTGTCACCCCCACCCTCCCCCATCAAGGGGGAGGGGAAATTGTAGTTCACCCTTTGGACTTATCCTTTGCTGTCCAACAGGAGGGTGACAGGTCCATCGTTGATGAGATGGACTTCCATTTTGGCCTGAAATTCCCCCGTTTGGACAGGAATCCCTTGGCCTCTCAATTTGTCGATCAATCGGTCATAAAGATTTTTTGCAGCGGTCGGTTCTTCGGCCTCGGTGAAAGAGGGCCTTCGTCCCTTTCTACAATCCCCATAAAGGGTGAACTGGGAGACGATCAATATCTCCCCCCCTCTCTCCTTCAATGAAAGGTTGAATTTACCAGAGGCATCTTCGAAGATTCTGAGATCGGGTAGTTTCGAGGCCAAATAGGAAACATCGTTTTCTCCGTCTCCTTTGCCCACACCGACAAAAACAAGAAGGCCACTTCCGATCTTTCCGGACAATCGACCCTCCACATAAACCTCTGCGGATTTCACCCTCTGGATCACCGCTCTCATATCAATACTCAATGGTCAATAATCAATGTTCAATAATCAATGTTCAATAGTCAATGGTTGGTCGTCGATCTCCGTTCACTGTCATTGTTAATTGCTAATTGATCACTGCTCATTGGCCATTGATCATCAATCCTCTTTTTCCTTATCCTTCTTCGCCTGAGCAATGATCTTGTCAGTCCATTGGGCAGGAACCTCCTCATAATGAGAGAATTCCATCGTGAACGTTCCCCGTCCCCCTGTTTTGGAGTTGAGGTCTGGAGCATATTTCAGCATTTCTGACATGGGGACATTGGCCTGGATCACCTGACAATTTCCTCTCCCTTCGACCCCCAAAACCCTTCCCCGCCGGCTGTTGAGATCACCGATCACATCCCCGATATTCTCATCGGGTGCCGTCACTTCCACCTTCATGATCGGTTCGAGCAATACTGGATTGGCCTCCTGCACTCCCTTCTTGAAGGCCATGATCGCAGCGATCTTGAAGGCCATCTCCGAAGAATCGACCTCATGGGACTTACCATCATAAAATCGGACCTTCACATCCACCACCGGATAACCTGCCAAGACGCCGCTCTGCATTGCCTCAGCAATCCCTTTCTCCACAGCCGGAACAAAATTCCTTGGAACGTTCATGCCGGAGAGGGCATTCTCAAATTCGAACCCCTCCCCGCGCGGTAGAGAGGAGATATCAAAATGGACTTCAGCAAACTGTCCTCGACCGCCGGTCTGTTTCTTATGACGATAGACCACACCGGTCTTAGATCCGCGGATCGTCTCTTTATAGGGAACCTTTGGAACGCTGAGGTACACTTCCACCCCAAATTTTCTCCTCAATTTTTCAACGATCACCTCCACATGAGTCTGCCCCACTCCCGAAAGGAGTATCTCGCCGGTCTGTTCATCTCGCCCCATCATCATGGTCGGATCTTCTTCGTGGATGCGCGCCAGGGATGCGGTGATCTTATCCTCATCTCCTTTGCTCTTCGGCGTCAGCGCATAAGAGATAACCGGAAGCGGAAGCTTGGTCTCTTCGAAGACGACGGGCTTTTTCTCATCGGAGAACGTGTCGCCCGTGGTGGTTTCTTTTAATTTGGAAACCGCAACGATATCGCCCACTGTGGCAAAGCCCACCGGTTTCTGCTTTTTCCCTTCCAACAAGAAAATCTGGCCGATCCTCTCCTTCACCTCCTTCTTGGAATTGTAAACGAAAGAGTCAGCGCTGATACTCCCAGAATAGACTCTGAAAAGGCTCAATTTCCCCGCAAAAGGATCAGCGATCGTCTTGAATATGAAAGCGGAGAACGGGGCGTCTTCTTTTGGTTCTCTGGCCTCGGGTTCCACTGTTTTGATATTTTTCCCTTGAACCGGACCCCTCTCCAGAGGTGAAGGGAAACAGCGGATCATCGTATTGAGAAGGGGTTGGATACCAATATTACGCGTAGAGGAACCACAGAGGGCAGGAACCAGTTTCCTCTCCATCGTTCCTTTTCGAAGGCATTGGACAATCTCCTCGGCGGAGATCTCCCCGGACTCCAAATATTTTTCCATCAACTGATCATCCACTTCCACGGCGGCCTCGATCAACTTCTCACGAAGGCGATCCACCTCTTCTTTCAAATCGGGGGGAACCTCTTTGATCTCAAACTGCCCGCTTCCATCATCCCGATAAACATAAACCTTCTTATGAATCAAGTCCACGACTCCCTTAAAATTTCCTTCTCCTCCAATGGGAAGTTGGACAGGGACAGCAGGCTGAGAAGGAAAGGCCTTCTTCACCTCCTCCACTACTTTGAGAAAATCGGCTCGCTCCATGTCCATTTTGCTGACATAGAGGATCCGTGGGATCTGGAAATCATTCGCATATCCCCATACGGTCTCTGTCTGAACCTTGATCCCCGAATTTCCTCCGACAACGATGATGGCCCCGTCTACAACCCTCATCGAGGCCTTTGCCTCGGCGACGAAGTTTGCATATCCGGGCGTATCGATGATATGAAACTGATGCTTATCCCATTCGAAGTGAGAAAGGGATGCGCTGATGCTGATCTTTCGATTAATCTCCTCCGGTTCAAAATCCATCAATGAGGAACCATCGTCAACACGGCCAAGGCGGGTATTTTCTCCCGTATCGAAGAGGATCGCCTCGGCTAAAGAGGTCTTCCCCTCCCCGCCATGGCCAAAGGTTCCTACGTTTCGTATGTGACTCCGTTCAATTTGTTTCATGGCCTCTCCTTTCTCTCATCCGCTCGGTCAAATGAACAAGAACTATATTCTAAATTACTTTTTTCCAAAATAAAAGTCAACCCTTCAACTCCGGCCTGTCACTTAAACTTCAAAAGTGCATAGGTTTTGGTAAATTTAAAGTTGAAAAGTGCATACCTAATTTTCTGGGTAACAACCATGGCAGGTCATCAGCGATGACAATGAAAATCAAACGA